>Ga0169931_10000393_pt1 | contig 71296 bp, 52 predicted proteins | sample Kivu_15m_20L_FD_129675 | JGI IMG/M metagenome (GOLD analysis project Ga0169931, IMG submission 129675) | Freshwater microbial communities from Lake Kivu, Western Province, Rwanda to study Microbial Dark Matter (Phase II) - Kivu_15m_20L... | ecosystem: Environmental > Aquatic > Freshwater > Lake... | reverse complement strand
GGGGAAAGTGGATAATTATTTGTTTTTTACTTCAATCCTTAAATTTGAAAAAATGTAATCAAAATATTAAGAAAAAAGTTTTGTTTTACCTCACCCTCTAACCCCCTTTCCTTTGGAGAGGGGAAAAGGACTATTTAATTTTAATTTCAGTTTCTTCTGAATGATGCTCAATATTAAACGTGATTTTCTGCTTAATCGGGTCCCAGTTAAATTTTACTTTTTTTCCATTGGCTCGCACTCGTTTGGGTTTTTTGTTTAAAAAATACAAATGAACTTCTAAGGTTTTATTTTGAATATTTTGTTGACTTCCTAATTCGGTTTTGAATTCTATTTCCCAACCTTTTTTCTCTTTTTCATATTCACAAACTAAGAATTCGTATGTGCCATTTTCTATATTTCTTGGGTGCAGACCATCATCAAAAAATAATTTCTGTTCGGTTTCTGTTTGGTTTTGATCAATATAAAAATGAATTTCTAGATGGTTTGGATTAAAATTACTCGTATTCCCATTAGAGGCATTCATCGGAATAAAAGTGGCTGTTTTTACAAAAGTTGGAAGTTGATAATTGCTTGCTGTTGGTTTTTGTAAAATTTTGTTTTCGTTGGTTTCTAGTTTATCCACAAAAAAAGTATGTGTTTTTCCGCCTTCCCAGATTTTATTCGTATAAAAATTTACCCAATTTCCTTTAGGGAGGTAGATTTCCATTTCTGATAGACCAGCTTCTTTGATAGGAAAAACCGCAAAGGCATCTCCCCATAAATACCCTAAATCATAAGTAAATAATTTTTCATTTTCTGGTTCAGCAAACAAAAAAGGTCGCATCAATGGCCAACCTTTGGTGTGGTTTTCATACACTAATTGGTAATTGTACGGCAGTAATTTATATCGCAATTCAATGGCTTCTTTGGCTAGTTGTTTGGCAAAGGTGCTTCTAAAAACAGGTTCACTTGCTACCTCTTCTTGTGCATGCGGACGAAATATTGGGTTAAACACTCCGTATTGCAACCATCTAACGTATAATTCATCGTCTAAGTTAGCACTGGCAAATCCTCCCAAATCGCTATGCATGTAGCCCATGCCTTGCATGCCCATTTGTAGGGAAATTTCTATTTGCTTTTGCAATCCACCCCAAGTGCGATTCACATCACCACTCCAAGGAATCATGCCATAACGTTGTGAGCCGGAATATCCTGATCGCATCAAAATAAATGGTCTAGTTTCAGGAAAATCGGATTGATATCCTTGAAAAACCGTTTTAGCCCATTCATGACCGTAAATGTTATGTACTTTCCCTCCATTTCCGTTAATATGTTGTATGTCGTGCGGATGCACTTCGGGTTCTCCTAAATCTCCCCAAACTCCACTAGCACCTTGTTGAGCTAAACTTTTATAGATGTCCCAAAACCATTGTTTGGCAGTTGGTTTAAAAATATCTATCAAACCGGTATTGCCAAAATAAAAGTCGTAACGATAGGGTTGGTTTTGTTTATTGGTAGCCAAAATATTTTTAGCAACTGCTTCATCCCATTTTTTGGAGGATGTTAAAATAAATGGTTCGGTAATCGGGATGGTTTTGATGCCTTTTTGGTTAAAATCTTGCATCATTTTTTCCCAATTCGGAAAACTGTCTCTATCCACTTCTAAATTTCCCATGGTTCCCTGTATGGTTTTTCCGAACCAGTACAAATCTAAAATAACAGCATCTACCGGAATGTTGGCTTCTTCAAAGGAAGCAATGGTTTTTTTAGTTTCGTTTTCAGAACGATAGCCAAATCTAGAAGAAAAATTTCCTAAAGCCCAAATAGGGGGCATGGGTTGTTTTCCGGTGATTTCAGTGTAATTTTCTAATAATTGTTTCCATGTTTTGCCAACTATTACCTGATAGGTTTTCTTGCCTTGCGTGCCTTGCCAATGCAATTCGTTTTGTTTTTGGCTATCTAAATCTAAATAGCCCACAGAAGGATTGTCAAAATGCAACAGATATTTTTTAGAAGAAATGGCAATTGGCATGCAAAAGTTCATCAAAATGGCTCCGGTTTCATAGCCATAATGGGCACGATTAAACAAGGGTAAGCGATGTCCTCTTCGGTTCATGCCTAATGCTCTGGCACCACCTCCATAAAATTTTTCTTTGTCTTCAATTTTAAAAGAAAACCCGAAAATAGAATCTGAAACGATGCTTCCTTTTACGGTTTCCATGGGTAAATGAACGGTTTTGTAAAAACCTTTTTTTTCTGCTACAACCAATTCATTTTGGTAGAAATATTGAATTTGAAGTGGATTTTTTTGAATTACCACTTTCAAGTCCTGACAAGTAATTTGAATTTGGGCTGTAGTTTCTGATTTTTGTGCGTTTGGATAGGTTGATGGTACAATTACTGCATGCGACTCTTTGATAAAACTCTCTTTTTTGGGTACAAAAGAAGTCTCTACTATTTGTGGAGACAAAAATTGAAAGTAGTAAGTACCATCGGTAGTTTGCATTTCGTAAATGCCCTGTGGGAAACTTGGAGATTTTTTAAGATCGATGGAAACAAACGAGCGTTGTTGACCAAAGGCCAAGATTCCAACAAGAAGTATCCAAAAAAAAGTAAGTCGTTGCATGCTTTTTATTTTTTCAATTCGATGATTTTGCTGCTTTTAGGTTCGATGGTAATGATAGAAGTTAACGCTTCGTTATTGATTATTTCGAATGATTGATTATTTAAAATATCAGTTCCCTCAGAAAATTCTTTAAGGTTTTCCTCAAATCTATCAAGTGAAATTTCTTGCTTTTGATTGCTATTGTTGATCACTACCATCACACTCTCTTGTTCGGTATGACGGAAATAAACATACACATTGTTTTGAGGCAAATAGTGGGTGGTTTTTCCGTGATGAATGGCTTTGGCATTTTTTCGCCATTGAAACACTTTTTTGGTAAAGCTATGATAAGCTTCTTGTTCAGCAGTTCGGGTGTTTTGGTTAAACGCATTTTGGGCATGATCTGGCCAACCTCCCGGAAATTCTCTTCGAATGTCACCATCACCTTTATCTTTACTTCCGGTCATCCCAATTTCGGAACCATAATATATTTGCGGAATGCCTCTCACCGTTGCCAAAATGGTCATGGCTAATTGGTAATCTTTTAAATTTGGATATACAAAATTGATTCTTTGGGTGTCGTGGTTTTCTGCAAAAACAAGTAGGTTATTGGTATCAGAAAACAGAAAGTCGTTGATAAAATGATCGTATAACTGTATCATGCCTTCTGCCCAGGTTTGTTCTTCTTTTTTTAAAAAACCTTTTTCAAACAAACTGAACAACATAAAATCCATCACGTTAGGGCAATAGGAGTTGTAGTTTTGAATAGCTCCAATTTTGCTGTCTTTTTGCCAATACGCAATTTGGGCATGGGAGTACAGCCAAGCCTCTGCAGTGATATTAAAATTAGGGTATTCGTCTGTAATGGCTTTGGTCCAAGTTGCCATAGATTCTTTATCAGCATACGGATAAGTATCTACTCTATATCCATCTAAATCGGCATATTCTATCCACCAAATAGCATTTTGAATAAGGTAGTTCATTACCAACGGATTTTTTTGGTTGAGGTCGGGCATGCTCTTTACAAACCAGCCATCCATGGTTAATTTTTTGTCGGATGTAGCCACATTTGGGTCCATTTGGGTAGTGGTTTTGTAGTTGGTTTGTTTGTAACCCGGAAATTGGTGGAACCAATCATAGGTTGGCATATCGTGCATCATCCAATGGTTGTAGCTCCAGTGGTTGGTTACATAATCTTTGATGAGTTTCATGCCACGTTGGTGGAGTTGCTTGCTCAATTCAAGATAGTTTTCATTGGTTCCGAACCGTGGGTCTATTTTATATACATCACTTTGTCCGTAATGGTGATAAGAGCCTCGTTCGTCATTGTCTTCACAAAGAGGTGTGCTCCATAAAGCAGTGGCACCTAAATCTTTTATATAATCCAAATTTTGAATGATTCCCTTAATATCTCCACCGTATCTTCCATTGATGCTATTACGGTTGGGTTTTTCAATTACAGAAGGATGGTTATCGTTAGAAGCATCGCCATTGGCAAATCTGTCGGGCATGATCAAATACACCAAATCAGAGCTGTCAAAACTGCTTCGGGAGCGTGAATTTTCTTTCCGATCTTTGATTTCATAAGTATGAGTAAACTTTTTTTTGTTTTGTGAAAAGGTAAAAGTTAGGTTACCCTTCTTAAGGTTTTTGGTAGGAATGGTAACAAAAAGGTAATTTGGATTTTCGGTTTTGGTACTATTTAAAATTGGAATTTGATCAGAAACAGATACTTTATGCGAAGCGATGTTTTTGCCATAAAACAAAATTTGTAAACTCTCTCGATGCATGTTTTCCCACCAAAATGGAGGTTCTACTCGTTGAAGTTGAGCAAAGCTGAGGCTAGTGAGGAAAAGTAGGAGAAGTTTTGTCATTTTGTAGATGTTTTTTTGAATTATACAGGCATTAAGGAAATTAAGGTTTTCATTAAGGTGTTTTAGTCTTTTAGCTCTCTGAAATATTGGTTTACCAACGGCTTGGTTGATTTGGTGATGTTGTCAGTATAAAAATTAATCAACAAACCTTGTGGTTTTTGCAATATGCTCATGTAAATTAATACCTCACCCCCACCACCTCTTCAAGCGAGAGGGGAGTAGAGGTGTTTACAATTTTTTTAAACCGTAACAAAACTACTTGGTTCTATTAGAACTTCTTTTCCAAAGACCAGTACTTTAATCGCTTGGGTACCTTCTAAACTAAATTGGGTTTCTTTTTGGGAAACACTAACTTGTAAAATTTGGTGACGGAAATTGATTTTAAAGGAATAACCTTCCCATTGCTTAGGAATTCGAGGTTCAAAATGCAATTGGTCCTTTACCACACGCATGCCTCCAAAGCCCTCTACGATGCTCATCCAAGTTCCTGCCATGGAGGTAATGTGCAAACCTTCGTGTACCTCTTTGTTGTAGTCGTCTAAATCTAAACGAGAAGTTCGTAAGTAAAAGGAATAAGCTTGTTCCATTCGGTTTAATTGTGCTGCCAAAATAGAATGAACACAAGGGGATAAGGAGCTTTCATGTACGGTAAAAGGTTCGTAAAAATCGAAGTGCTTTTCTAGTTGCTCTTTGCTAAAATGATCTTGGAAGAAGTAAAATCCTTGTAAGGTGTCCGCTTGTTTGATATACGGTGAACGCAATATTCTATCCCAACTCCATTTTTGGTTAATAGGACGTTGGCTCTTATCTAAATCGGCTACTGTAATTAATTCTTTGTCTAAAAAGCCATCTTGTTGTAAAAACACTTGGTATTCTTCAGAATACGGGAAGTACATGTTTTGAGCAACTTCTTTCATGGCTTCTATTTCAGATGTGTGCAATTGGGTTTTTTCAAAAACTCTGCTGTAATCGTTAGGATAGTGATTTTTTACCGTTTCCCATTGTTCCAATGCATATTCTATACACCATTTTGCAATGTAATTGGTGTACCAGTTATTGTTTACGTTATTTTCGTATTCATTCGGACCGGTAACTCCTAAAATAACAAATTGTTTTTTGTCGTTAGAATAGGTAGCCCTTTGGTGCCAAAAACGAGCAATTCCAATCAATACCTCCAAACCTTTTTCAGGGATGTAAGAATAATCTCCAGTGTATCGGTAGTAGTTAAAAATGGCAAATGCAATGGCACCGTTTCGGTGAATTTCCTCAAAAGTAATTTCCCATTCGTTGTGACATTCTTCTCCATTCATCGTAACCATTGGGAACAAAGCTGCACCATTGGTAAAGCCTAATTTTTGTGCATTTTCAATAGCTTTGTCTAATTGGTTGTAACGATAGGTTAACAAACTTCTGGCAACTTCTTGGTCTTTGGTTGCCATATAAAACGGAATGCAGTATGCTTCAGTATCCCAATAAGTAGAGCCACCGTATTTTTCTCCTGTAAATCCTTTCGGACCAATGTTTAAACGAGAGTCTTTTCCTAAATAAGTTTGGTTTAGTTGAAAGATATTAAAACGAATGCCTTGTTGGGCTTTTACATCTCTTTGAATGGTGATGTCGCTCATTTCCCAAATTTGTCCCCAAGCATCTTTATGTTCTTGAAATAAAGCATCCCAACCTTTGGCTAAAGCAGTTTGGATGTTATGGTTGGCTGCATTGGCTAATTGGTTTACTTCGTGATTGGTAGAAACTGTGTAGCCACCAAATTTTTCAAAGGTAACCGGAATTCCTTTAGTAGCACGCACAGTGTATGCTAATTGTATAAAATCTTTTTCTTTTTTAACCACTTCAGAATGAATGCTTTCCTTTAAACCATTTACCAAGATTCGGTTGTGCATAAAAGTGCAAGCTGTAAAGTTGGTTTTATAGGTTCGAGCAATTAAGTTGGCACTATTTCCGGCATGATTAACTTCCAAAGGTTCCCAAAATTTTTCTTCCCAGTTGGCATCTTCGTTATGTACACCAGAGTCTAAATATGGCATCCAACGGATGGAAGCATCTTGATTTAATGGTGTAATTTGGTATTGGATAGCTCCCAATTCATCTTGGTTTAAAGATAAAAATCGGAGTGCTTTTACCTCAATCTGTATGTCGTTAGAAAGGGTTGCTACAAAACTTCTAGAGAGCCAACCTTCTTTCATGTTTAATTCTCTTTTAAAGGACTCTACTTTTTTACAAGTAGCTAAATCTAAAACACAGCCATTGATTTCGATGGTAATTCCAATCCAGTTCGGAGCATTTAGTACTTTTGCAAAATATTCCGGATAGCCGTTTTTCCACCATCCCACTTTTGTTTTATCCGGGTAGTATACTCCTGCAATATAACTTCCTTGAAAGGTAGCTCCGGTGTAGGTTTCTTCAAAATTGGCACGTTGTCCCATGGCACCATTGCCAATACTGAACAAACTTTCAGACGATTTTACTCTGTCTGCTTCAAATCCCTCTTCAATAATAGACCAACTATTTGGTACAATATAATCCTGGTTCATTCCTGTTAAGTTTAAGGTTTTCAGTAGTTAAATCAACTTTTTAAAGTTGACAACTGAAATCAATTTTTGGTAATTAATTCGTCAATTAAATGTAATGGCATGTGTGTAAAATCTAGAAACACATGTTGGGCTTCGGTTAAAATAGAGGCATCACCAATGCCAATACTGGTCATTTTGGCTACATTGGCAGCATCAATTCCTGCAATGGCATCTTCAAACACGATGCAGTGTTGAGGTAGGCAATCTACTTTTTCGGCTCCTTTTAAAAACACTTCTGGGTCTGGTTTGGCTTTGCTCACTTGATTGCCATCAATAATAGCATCAAAATAGGACAATAAGTTTACTTTTTCCAAAATTAAACGAGCGTTTTTACTGGCAGAGCCTAACACAATTTTTTGTTGTTTGGCTTGTAAATAATCTAATACTTTTATCACATCGGGCAAAATTTCAGAGGCATCCATTTGATAGATGTACTGCAAGTACTCATCGTTTTTTTGATGCATCCATTGATTTTTTTGTTCTTCCGTTGCTTGGATGTTACCTTTTTGCAAAATAATTTCTAACGAACGAACTCTGCTAATACCTTTTAATTGCTCGTTGTCTTCATGGGTAAAAGGGATATGTAGTTGCTCTGCTAAATTTTTCCAAGCTAAAAAATGGTATTTAGCAGTGTCTACTATCACACCGTCTAAGTCGAAGATAAATGCTTTTGTCATAATTCATTAGAGTCTTTTACTTGTAAAGCCAAAAATCCGGCTAAGACAAAACTTAATCCACTAACCATTAAAGCGAAAATGGCTTGGTTTTGGTAAACATATTTTACTAATGGGCCTCCTATCACTCCGTTTATAATTTGAGGGATTACGATAAAGAAGTTGAAAATTCCCATATAAACTCCCATTTTTTTTGGATGAATGGAACTTGCAAGGATGGCATAGGGCATAGATAAAATACTTGCCCATGCGATACCAATTAATACCATAGAAAGGATGAGCATTTCTTTGTTAGGCATGATGTAAATGGACAAAAGCCCTAAACCTCCTAAGAATAAACAAATAGCATGTGTTTTTTTTCTGCTGATTTGCTTGGCAACTTTTGGCAACAAAAATGCTACAAAGGCAGAAACTAAATTATATACCCCAAATAAAATTCCTACCCAATCACCAGCCTCTTGAAACAATGGATTCTTGGTGTCATTGGTGCCTAATTGGTAGATGTGTTGTGCAACGGCAGGAGTAGTAAATACCCACATGCCAAATAAAGCGAACCAAGAAAAGAATTGTACCCAACTTAATTGCTTCATGGTTTCGGGCATGTTAGCAAAATCCGTAAAAATATCAGACAGTTTTGCTTCTTTCTTTTCTTCACCAAAAGCTTCTGAGTGAGCTTTTTCATCTTCAAACTTAGCCAATTCCTCCGAAGTGTACTCTTTAGTAGTAGTAACTGTAATTAAAATACTAACCACCAATACTATCGCACCAATAATAAATGAATAGATTAAATTAAGTGGTACAGAGGAAGTTTCGGTTGCTTGGTTGCTAATTTCAAACCATTCGGTTAAAATATATGGCAACCATGATCCTAAAACTGCACCAATACCAATCAAAGCAGTTTGAATACTAAATCCTTTGGTATGTTGGTCAGGTCTTAAATTGTCTCCAACCAATGCGCGGAAAGGTTCCATAGCAATGTTAAAAGAAACATCCATAATTATTAACATTCCTGCACCAACCCAAAGAGCTGGTAATAGAGCAATAAAAATTTCGGATTGTGGCATTAGTACCAATCCCACAGAAGCCATGATGGCTCCAAACAAAAAATAAGGTTTTCTTCGTCCGAAGCGAGTCCATGTGTTGTCACTGTAGTGACCAATGATAGGTTGTACAATTAAACCGGTTAGAGGTGCAATAATCCAAAACCATGACAAATGATGCACATCTGCACCAAAGGTTTGAAGAATTCTACTGGCATTTGCGTTTTGAAGGGCAAACCCCATTTGGATTCCGAGAAACCCGAAACTCATGTTCCAAATTTCCCAAAAGCCTAATTTTCGCTTTTCCATTATCTAAAATGTTGGTTAGTGATAATGATAAGCTATTGCTTATCAAAACTTATTTTGGTTTGAAGTAAAATAACAAGCTTTGATAATTGGTGTAAATATACTTTTTTTTAAAAACGATAAAACAAAAAGGGCACATTTTTTTCACGCAAACGATGTAACAAGTGACGGTTACCAAAAAAAGAGAGTCTTAGGTAGACTCTCTTTCGATGATATAAGTTTCAATGATTTCGGTTCGGTAATGTTCGTCTTCCATTTCATCCTCCTCCATTTCTAAACGATCTATCAATAGTTTTGCTGCTTTTTGACCAATTTTCCATTCGTTTTGAGCTACGGTAGTTATAGATGGTGTAGAGCAGGTTGAAATAATTCCATCTGTAAATGCAACTACAGCTAACTTTTCAGGGACATTTATTTTTAAATGATTGGCGGTTTTAATGGTATGCAATGCAAATAACTCGTTAACAGCAAAAACCGCATCAAAATGGTTATTTTGGATAAAGTCTTGAATTAATTTTTGAGATTCCTCCATGTTTTCAATCTTCAACACATTGGCTTCAGAAATAGTTAAGTGGTGTTTTTGCAAAGCCAAGTGATAACCATCGGTTCTGAGTTTTCCAACACTTACATAGTCAATTGTAGTAATCAGTCCTATATTTTTTTTTCCTTTTTTAATCAAAAATTCCACAGCTTGAAATGCTGCATGGATATCGTCAATAATAACTTTGTCACATGAAATGTCTTGTGTAATTCTGTCAAACATTACCACTGGCATCCCTTGGTTTATAACTTCTGAAATGTGGTGAAAATCTTTTTTTAATTGGGTTTCTTTTGATAGAGAAAGGATAAAACCATCAATACTTCCATTGGCAAGCATTTCCATATTAATAACTTCTTTGTCAAAAGATTCGTTTGACAAACAAACCAAAACGTTGTAGCCGTATTCGTTGGCAACTTGTTCAATACCACTAATTACGGTCGCAAAAAAGTGGTGAACAATTTCAGGGATGATAACTGCAATGTTCTTAGTTTTTCTGTTTTTTAAGCTGAGAGCAATGTTATTGGGTTTGTAGTTGTATAATTTGGCAAATGCTTGCACTTTTTGACGAGTTACTTCACTAATTTCAACACTGTCTTTCAAAGATTTACTAACAGTAGAAATGGATACATCCAACTCTTTGGCAATTTGTTTTAAGGTAACTTTTCGCTTCATAAGATAAATCTAACACAATTAATTCTCAATAAAGATAAGGGATAAATTATGGAAATGAAATTTTAAGTTCATTTTTTTTATTGATAGTAAAAGTTTTTAACACGAAAACGTTTTCGAGTTAGTTTTAACAGGGTTAGGCTTTGGGAGTGCAAAAATTTTATTCTAAATTTAACCTTTGAAGTAAAATACAAGCAACTTAATTACAATTATTAACCTAAACAAACTGTATGAAAACACTTTCGAAAAAGTTGTTATTCACTTTAATTCTGATGCCGTTTTTAGTGCTGTCACAAGGTACTGTTAATGGTGTTGTGAAGGATGCCTCCACAGGGCAACCCCTTCCTGGAGTTAATGTGGTGGTGAAAGGTACCCAAAACGGTGCCTCCACTGATTTTGATGGGAAATATTCCCTTTCAAAACTGAAATCAGGAGATGTGATTGAATTCTCCTTTATTGGTTACAAAACACAAGATGTAGTCTACACCAACCAAAAAACCTTAAACGTTTCGTTGGCAGAAGAGGCTTCTGCCTTAGATGAAATTACTATTGTTGCCGTTGGGTACGGTACCGTTAGAAAAAAAGATGCTACCGGTTCAGTTTCTTTGGTAACTGCAAAAGATTTTAATAAAGGAGCGGTAGTTACTGCAGACAACTTATTAAATGGTAAAGTTGCCGGGGTTACTATCAATGCTGGTGGTGGGGCACCTGGTGCAACTCCAACCATTAGAATCCGAGGGGGCTCTTCTTTGTTAGCAAGTAATGATCCTTTGGTAGTAGTAGATGGTTTGCCAATGGACTCAAGAGTTTTGGCAACATTAAACCCAAATGACGTAGAAAGTTTTTCTATTTTGAAGGATGCTTCTGCAACAGCTATTTATGGAACTCGAGCTTCAAACGGGGTTATCTTAATTACAACTAAAAAAGGGGGAAAAACTTTACAAGTGGAATTTAATACCCAATTTGGTTCTGGTAAAAAGTTTAATAAAGTAGACGTTTTTTCCGCTAATGAGTTTAGAGAGTTTATTTTAGCTGTTGATCAAAACCCTACGTTATTTCCTGGCCAAACACTATCAGACAGATTAGGTAGTGCAAATACTGATTGGCAAGAAGAAATTTACAGAAGAACCGACTTTATTGATAACAACTTATCTGTAAGAGGAAATTTGTTTGATAGAATTCCAACACGTTTAACAGTTGGGAATACCTATCAAGAAGGTTTGCGTTTAACTGACCACATGACAAGAAATACTTTTGCTTTAAATATGAGTCCGACCTTTTTTGAGGATCATTTGAGGGTGAGATTGTCAGCTAATTATACTAATACAAAAAGAAGAAATGCTCCTGGTGTTGAAGGTAATGCTTTAACTTTTGATCCTACACAACCTGTATATGATCCAACTTCTCCATATGATGGGTTTTTCGAATTCAGAAATGGGCCTGGATTAGGTCAATTTGCACCAATTGCACCACGCAACCCGGTTGCACAATTGTTGCAAACCAATAATAGAAGTATCAACCGTAAAGTGTTTGGTAATTTAGAATTAGATTATAAATTTCATTTTTTACCAGAATTAAGAGCGGTAGTTAATTTAGGGTATGATAGAGATCAAGGGTATAGTCATAACCAAACTTCTAGAAACTCTTTATCAGGCCCAATTCGTTTAGGTCTGCCTATTGGAAATAATGAATATAATGAAGGTGTTGGAATCAACAAATTATTGGATGCTTATATGGTATATGCCAAAACATTTGGGGATTTAAATTTCGACATTACTGGAGGTTATTCCTACCAAAAATTTGAAAATAATGGGTTTTTTACTCGAAACCAAAATGACCCTGATTTAGTACCTCAGTTTTTTAGAGGTGATGATGTGGTTTATGTTGGTTTCTTTGGAAGAACTAACTTAAATTGGAAAGACAAATACTTATTAACTTTAAGTTACAGAAGAGATGGAACCTCTCGTTTTGGAGAAAACAACCGTTGGGGAAATTTCCCTGCAGCTGCTTTTGCTTGGAAAATGAAAGAAGAATTTTTTAAAGACAGCTCTTCACTTTCTGATTTAAAATTAAGATTAGGGTGGGGGATCACCGGACAACAAGACATTGGAGTTGGATTGTTTTATTTACCACAATATTTTACAGGAGATCCAAATTCACAGTACCAAATTGGAGGAAACTTCCTACCTGTAGGTGTACCTGGAGCTTTTAACAACAATTTGAAGTGGGAAGAAACGGCTACTTATAATGCGGGTATTGATTTTGGCTTTAACAATAACCGATTCAATGGTAGTGTTGATGTTTTTTATAAAAAATCATTCGACTTATTCCAAGTAGCGCCTTTTGCCGACGGTAGTAACTTTACCAACCAAGGACCAGCTAACGTTGGTGACATGAATGTAAAAGGGATTGAGTTGAACTTGAACTATGATGTAGTGAAAAGCGATAACTTTAATTGGAATATTAATTTAAACGCTTCTAAATTTGAAAGAAGAATTGATAAAGTTGCTGCTGGTGTTCCATTATTTGTAGGATTTACCGGTGCAGGAACTGGAGGGACATCTCAAATCATGCAAGAAGGCTTCACTCCATTTTCTTTCTTTGTTTTCAAACAGTTATACGACAACACCGGAATGCCAATTGAAGGTGCTTTTGCTGATTTAAATGGAGATGGTGTGATCAACTTAGATGACCGTTATATCTATAAAAATCCAGATCCAGATTTGGTATTAGGTTTTACTACTAATTTAGATTACAAGAACTTTGATTTGTCTTTCAACTTAAGAGCTAGTATCGGAAATAGAATTTTGAATACTACTCGTTCCACCAGAGCTTATTATAGCTTTGCTTTAAACGGAGTGTTACAAAACGTTTCACCTTATGTATATGAAACAGGTTTTATCAACCAAAGTAACGAAACTGTACTTTCAGATATGTTTATTGAAAATGGATCTTTCTTAAGAATGGATTTCGTAACCTTAGGGTATACATTTCAGAACTGGTTAGATAAAAATGTATCATTAAGAGTATTTACTGGGATGCAAAACCCATTTATTGTCACTAAGTATTCTGGTTTAGATCCTGAGATAAATGGTGGAATTGATGCTACTATTTACCCAAGACAAAGACAGTTCTTATTTGGAGCTAATTTGAAATTTTAAAAAAATTGATTTATGAAAAAAATAATAATTAGTTTATTAACCTTGTTCGGAGTTGCAACCATGTTGCAATCATGTGTGGATGATTTAAATATCACTCCAGACGATCCGTTAAGATTAGAAGCCGATCAGTTTTACTCCAAGCCGGGAGCTTACAAGCAAGCTTTGGCAGGTATTTACGGAAACTTGGCTTTGACAGGTACCAATGGTGCTGGTTCTTCTAATATTGGAGGAATTGATGCAGGTACTAGTCAGTATGGAAGGGTATTGTGGTACATGCAAAACTTAACCACAGACGAAGTAATTTGGAGTTACGAAAACGACCCAGGAGTTCGTGAAATTCAAAGAAACATTTGGAATGCTGCCAATCCAATTATAAGAGGGATGTTTGGTAGAGCTATGTTTCAAGTAGCATTAACTAATGAGTTCTTACGGCAGTCTACTCCAGAAAAATTAAGTGCAAGAGGTATTAGTTCAACTGACCAAGCTGAAATTGCAACTTATCGTTTAGAAGCAAGAGCATTAAGAGCTTTGGCTTATTATCATTTAATGGATATGTTTGGAAAAGCTCCTTTTGTTGATGAAAACACTCCAATAAGTGTTGCTGGACCGGAGTACAACAGACAACAATTATTTGATTTTGTTGAAAGTGAATTATTGGAAATTTTACCAGGTTTAAAAGCTCCAAAATCAAATGAATCAGGGAGATTAGATCAAGCCTTTGCAAGAATGATTTTAGCAAAAATCTATTTAAACGCAGAAGTTTATATCAACCAAGATAAATATGCTGCTTGTGCTGAACAATGTAATGCAATTTTGGGAGCAGGTTACACTTTGGCTTCAAACTATTTACACAACTTTACTGCAGATAATCATTTGTCTCCTGAAGCAATTTTCTTTATTCAATCAGATGGTATCATGACACAAAATTATGGTCCTACCACAGTGATGATTAATGGCCAAGTTGGTTCTATTGAGCAAAATGGTGTATCCATGGGTGTTGGTGCTGGTGGATGGGGAGGTGCCTTAAGATTAAGAAAACAATTTGTTGATAAATTTGAAGGATCCGAGTTTTCGAGTGATGCTAGAAAAACAATTATCTCTGGTTCAAGAAATGCAAATATTTCTGATATAGCTAATAGAGACCAAGGCTTTATTTTAGCTAAGTACTCTAATAGAACTTCCACTGGTGTAGCAGGTCAAAATACTACATTTGTTGATACTGATTTCCCATTGTTCCGTTTGGCAGACGTACATTTAATGTATGTAGAATGTGCCATAAGAGGTGCGGCTGGTGCCAGCATGTCAACAGCGTTAACATACGTTAATGCACTAAGACAAAGAGCTAACAATGGCTCAACAATTGCAAATGTGAATCAGAGTGCTTTGACTTTAGACTTTATTTTGGACGAGAGATCAAGAGAATTACACTGGGAAGGTCACCGTAGACAAGACTTAATTCGTTTTGGAAGATTTACGGGTGGCGTTTATAATTGGGCTTGGAAAGGAAACGGAAGTGCTGGTATTGCTATACCACAGTTCATGAACTTATTCCCAATTCCGGAAGCATCTTTGGCATCTAATCCAAATTTAACTCAAAACTCTGGTTATTAATCATCACTTTTAAATTTTTAAACAATGAAAAATACATTCAAATTTTTATTAGCAACCCTAATTTTTGTAGGGCTTTGGTCGTGCGAAGACGAGCAAGAATTAATGTTTTTAACCCCACCTGCTTCCTTTGATATTGTTACTCCAGATGCTGGTACAGCAGTTACTTTATCGCCAGACTTAGGTACAAACCCGGCTTTAACAGTTACCTGGAAGCCTGCAGATTACGGCACACCTACCGCTGTAAATTATATTATTGAAATTGCCCAAACAGGGACTAATTTCGAAAACTTAATTGAAGCAGGTTCCACAAACAATACCAATTTAACTTGGACAGTATTAGAATTAAACGGTGCTTCTATTGCAGCTGGTTTAACTCCTTTTTCTCAAGGCGGATTAGATATCCGAATAAAAGCTACCGTTGGTACACAAGGTTCTCAGCCATTGTATTCTAATGTAGTTACTGTTTTGGTAACACCATTTTCAACAGATTTGCCTGCATTAGCAGTTCCTGGAAACCACCAAGGTTGGAATCCTCCAACAGCACCTAGAATTGCTTCATCTGCTTTTGGTGCTACTGATTACGAGGGTTATATGTGGTTAAATGGAGGTTACAAATTTGTGGGTCCTGATGCAGCTGGAAACTTCAACTGGGGAAATACTGATTGGGGCGATGATGGGTCTTTCTCAGGGGTATTAGCTGAAACAAATGAAACAGACTGTACAGCACCAGCTAACTATTATTTGGTTAGAGCTAATACCACTACTTTGCAATACAGTACCACTGTTACCAATTGGGGAATAGTTGGAGCTGCAACACCAGGTGGATGGGATAACAGTACTGCATTAACTTACAACCAAACTACAAAAAAATGGCAAGGAACAGTTGCTTTAACTGCTGGAGAATTTAAATTTAGAGCAAATAATGCATGGGCTATTAACTTTGGAGGACCAGCTGAAAGTATGACTTATGATGGGCCAAACTTGTCAGTTAATGCTGCTGGAACTTATTTTGTTGAGCTTGATTTAACTAATCCAAGAAAATACACGTATACTTTATCTGCACCATAAATTATATTAAAAACCCAAAAAGGGCTGTTTATCAGCCCTTTTTTTTACAAAAATGATATGAGAAAGAAACTTTACATTATCTTTTTTTTATTTTTTAGTTTTTATGTATTTGGGCAAGTAACTATTTCTCCTTCTACGTTTAACGTTGACCAACAAATTACGATTACAGTTAACTTAGCACAAGCATCCTGTAACAATATCCCCACCAGCACCACCAAAGTTTATATGCATGCTGGTATTGGTGATGATAACAATGCATTCGGATTTAGTGTAGTTGGAAACTGGGGTCAAGATAATGGTATTGGTCTTATGACCAATAACGGAAACGGTACTTGGAGCATTACCATCACTCCAAGTGTTTATTTTAACTTAAGCCCAACCCAACAAGCAAATGCAACCAAATTAGGCTTGGTGTTTAGAAATGCTACGGGAACACAAGAGCACAAAAGACCATTAACTCCAACTGGATGTGGTGATCATATTTATAATGTTGGTACTTTTCAATTAAATTTAACTGCTCCCCTTAACAATAGTACAACAATTTTAAGTCCAGGTGGAAATTTAGCAGTTGCAGCTAACAACACTGGCGGAACTGCAAACTACGTGTTAAGAGCTAATGGCTCGGTAATCAATACCCAAAATAATGTTTCTTCTTATAGTTTTACTGATACAAACATTCATGCTAATAGAATTTATGAGTTGGAGGTTACCCAAGGAACTTCAACTATAAGAAGAAATTTTTCGGCTTTAATCAATCCAGGAACTCTTTCCCAAGCAAAACCATCAGGTTTAGAGGATGGAATTAATTACCTTTCAGGAGATGCTACCAAAGCGATCTTGCAATTAAATGCACCTAATAAAGATTTTGTATATGTTGCAGGAAGCTTTAACAATTGGCAACCAACTAGTGCACATGCCATGAGAAAAGACCCAAGCACCGGGTTATTTTGGTTAGAGTTAACGGGTTTAAATCCTGGCGAAATATACACCTATCAGTATTGGGTAGTTCGTCAAAATCCAATTGCGAATTCTCCTGCTTTAGTAAAAACTGCTGATATGTATTCTTACATGGTACTATCTCCATTTGATGATCCATGGATTCCGTCTGCAAGCTATCCAAACTTACCAGCTTATCCACAAGGACAAGAGCGTGAAGTTTCAGTTTTACAAACCGGTCAAACTCCTTATCCATGGAGTCAAGCCACTTTAAATTTCCAAAAGCCAGATAGAGATAAATTGGTAATTTATGAGGTATTGGTAAGAGATTTTGATGCCAATAGAAATTACCAGGATTTGATCAACAGAATGGATTATTTCAAAAATTTAGGAATCAATGCCATTCAATTAATGCCAGTAATGGAATATGAAGGGAACGAGTCATGGGGTTATAATACCTCCTTCCATTTGGCATTAGATAAATTTTATGGAACTGAAACCAAATTCAAAGAATTGATTGATTTATGTCACCAAAACGGCATTGCGGTTATTTTAGACCTAGCTTTAAACCATGCATTTGGGAGAAACCCTGGTGTTAGAATGTGGATGAACGACCCAGATGACAATGGTTGGGGACCACCTAGTACAGAGAATCCTTATTTTAATACAGTTGCTAGGCATAGTTATAGTGTAGGAGAAGATTTTAACCACCAATCTGCAATAACACAATATTACACTAGAAGAGTAATTAAAAGATGGATTCAAGACTTTAAAATTGATGGTTTCCGTTGGGATTTAACCAAAGGGTTTACCCAAAATTGCTCTGGAGGAGATGATGCTTGTACCAATGCCTACCAACAAGATCGTGTGGATGAGTTAAGAGCTTATGCAGATTATTCTTGGTCATTAGACCCTAACCACTACGTAATTTTTGAGCATTTAGGTTCAGATGGAGAAGAGCAACAATGGGCAAATTATAGATTAAACGAAGGAAAAGGAATCATGTTGTGGGGTGAAATGTGGTCTCAATACAAGCAACTAGCACAAGGTTTTTCTACAGGTGCAGATATCGGTAGAATGCGTTCAGAAAGTAGAGGCTTCCAAACAAAAATGCTAATTGGATATCCTGAAAGTCATGACAAAGACAGAATGATGTATGAAGCAAAAACTTTTGGCAATGCAGGAGGCTCAGCACCAGTTCAAAATAATTTAAATAATGCATTGTATAGAATGAGAGCATTAGGTGCCTTGAGTTTATTAGTACCAGGACCTAAAATGGTTTGGCATTTTGGTGCTTTAGGAATGGACGATAGTATTTTTACATGCTCTAATGGAACTGTTAATCCTGAAGGTGATGCGATTCCAGGTGACTGTAAATTAGACACTAAGCCTCAGCCTCAATGGGTTAATAATTGGTTGGCAAATCCAAACAGAGCTCCTATTTATAATGAATGGGCAAGAATGATTGACTTGAAAAAGTCTAATCCGGTATTCTCTAGAAACAGTGCCGTTAGTCCTGATGGAAATTTAATCAGACCTAGAATTTATATTTGGGATGATAATATACCTAGTTCACAATTAAAAAATGTAGTAATTATTGCCAATATGTCGGTTGCGGCTCAAAATGTTATCCCGAATTTTCCTTACACAGGTACTTGGGTGAATTTAATGGATAACTCGACCATTAATGTAACCAATACATCAGCAACTATTAATTTGCAACCTGGGGAATATCGAATTTATGGCAACCAGCCAGCAGTTTTATCGGATGAATTTACTCCAATAGAGAAACAATTGGTAGAATTGTATCCAAACCCTACCAAAGACATTTTTGCTTTAAATCGTGCTACGCAAGAATTGTATATCTATTTTATGACCGGACAATTAGTAAAAACTTTTAAAGGGAATTATGCCGAAAATCATGTATTTAACGTACAAGAATTAAACAGCGGTATTTATTTAATCAAAAGTATCGATGCCAGCGGAGCACAATTCCAAACCAAACTATGGAAACAATGATAAGTAAAATTTGGAGTTAGTATTTACTTATTCTTTTTTCAGGAGGCCTTATGGCCTCCTTTTTTTATCGAATGATTTCAAAGCCTTTGTCGTAAGTAGAAGCAAACGAAATTTGATAATTGGAACAAGTTTTTTGCCATCTTTTTATGGTTGCTTTATAGTTGGTGCCGTCTGCGATAATTTTTTTAGGTTGGTAGCTATCAATCAAAACTTCCAAATTAACTTTGGCATTATTGCTTAAAATAATTATGTCTGGTTTGATAGGTAAAGTAGGTAGAATGTCCTCAAAAAGCCACAGTATTTTTTTGTGGTTAATTTCGTAAAAGTTTTGAATCGGTTTATAATGAATCTGCTTCGCATAACTTCCTCTCATATAATTTTGAATGGTTCTGTTGTTAAGAGTGTCTTGAATTTTGGTATAGGCAGTTAGTTCAGATTGCTTCCGATGCACCATTAAGTTTTCTTTTCTTTGATTGAAAACAATAAAATATTCTTGGCTGTTTTCATTCCAATTTTTTTCTTTATAGAAGAATTGAAACAACAACATACTTAAGGATATTCCCCAGAGCTTCCAACTTTTGTAATGGTGTAACAGATGCACCAAAAAGAACAATGTCAAGTAACTTAAAAAGAGCAACTCCACTTCCATTGGAATGTTTTTCCACAACAAAGTTTCAACAGAACTTACTTGGTCTATGCCACGTAACATCCCCAAAGATAAATTGTCAAAAATATATATCAGCCAAGAGGTGGAGAGATGTAAGGTATCCAACAAAAGAATAGAAATACCTAAAAACAACAACAAAGTTACGGTTGGAATGGCAAACAAATTGGTGACCAAAAACATACCTGGAATTTGATGAAAGTAAAACAAACTCAACGGTAGCACTCCTAATTGTGCTCCAATAGAAACGGTTACGATTCCGTAATAATATTTTGCAACAGTGTTTTTTGGTTCCCACTTTTGAAACAAAGGTTGTGTCCAAACAATAAAAGCCACAGCCAAATAACTTAATTGAAAACCTACTTCGAACAGAAAACTAGGGTATATCAATAGCAAAATAATCATCGAAGCTGCCAAATGATGGTAAATTGAAAGTTGTGTTTGTTGGTATAAACTGTATGTAATAAAAGAAAACATGGTAACAGCTCTCATTACGGATGGACTCATTCCTGTGAGAAAAGTAAAAATCCAAAGAATTACAATAATCAGCCATGGAACTAAAGGTCTCCAACGCTTAAATCGCTGTATAGGGAGAAATAATGCATGCAAAAAGATTAATATAATTGCAATGTGTAAGCCAGAAATTGCCAACAAATGAATGGCGCCTGAACTGCTAAATTTTTGGTAAGTTTCTTTCTCAACTTCACTTTTGTCTCCTAGGAGTAATGCTTTGTACAAAGAGCGTGAAAAATCGCTAAGCTCAAATTGATTGATTTTTTCTTCTAATTGTTGATGTAACCAATATGCATAATAAACCAAATTATGATATTGTCCAACTTCCTGATAAGTTGGTTGCATTAAGTTAATTTGATGGCTAAAGCCATGTTGCTTTAGGTAGTTTTGGTAATTAAAGCCATATAAATTTCCTTTAAAAAGGATGTCTTCTATAGTGCTGTATATATGAAGTTTTGTAAAATTATTTGGTGCTTTTTCGGTTAAATTCTCTTTGGAAATTTGCAATAAAACTCTTCTGTGAAAAGGTTGGTGATTGATAGAAGTAATTTGAAAGTAATACGAATGATTGTATAAATTAGTTGGAAGTTCTTTGTAAACATATCCGGTAATGGCAAATGGCCGTTGTTTTGCCAGTATTATTTCTGATGGTACATCTTGTTGAAAATAATTACTTCCTGTATATGAACCTATACATATCGACCAAGAAAAACAGAATAGGATAAGATAATTTTTACATTTGGAGTAAAAAGTATACCCCAACAATCCTATCCCTATAGGTATGGCTAAAAAAGCAATTGACAATGGAATAATCTGGAGATAAAAGCTTATCAAAATTCCGACGATTAGACCAAATAAAATACTAAATACGGGAAACTGCAAAAACTTCATAAATAAGTTTTTGCATAAATTTATAAAATTCTTGACGCATGTGAAAAAGTTTTTTGGTAATAATCTTCATTTAACGATGAAATGATAACACCTGAACTAGTGGAAGAATGAATGAATTTAACATTACCGTTATGTACTTCAGTTACTAGTCCTACATGACTGATAACTCCTCTTCTGGTTTTAAAAAATACCAGGTCGCCTTTTTTGATCTCGTGATTTGGTAATCTTACGCCAAGCCTAGACATCTCTTCAGAGGTTCTTGGCAAGCTAATATCATGTTCTTCAAATGTTTTTACCATCAAACCAGAACAGTCAAAACCAGCTGCTGATGTGCCACCAGAGCGATATTTAGTGCCGTGGTAACGCATAGCAGTTGCAATAATACGAGCAATAAAATCTTTGGAATTCACATGATCAAATGAATTCTCAATAACAATGTCGTAAATTTTTACTACTTTATCCAATTCAGCCTCTGATACAACAGCTTTGGATTCCCTGGAGCTTTTTATTACATTTTTTTTGGGTTCCGATTTGGTTTCCGGAACTACTTGTTGATAGCTTAAACCATCGGTTTTTTTGGTTTGTATAAAACCAGTTTGGGTGTAACTACATGAAGTAATTCCCCAAAAAAGTAATGCTATGTATACTAGATTTTTCAACAGTTACAAAGATACCTAAATTATCGCAAATTTTTAAAAATAAGCTTTGCAGTTCGCTCACTAGCACCATTTCCTCCTAGTTTTTTTTGCAAAGAGCGATAAGTTTTTTTTAATTTTTCTTGGTGTTCCGGTTCTAGTATTTGACGTATTTCCTTTTTAAGATTTTCCTCGTTCAAATCGTATTGAATCAATTCTTTTACTACTTCTTTCTCCATAATTAAATTTACTAGTGAAATGAAAGGTAAAGTAATGACTCTTTTTGCAATCCAATAAGAAATTGGATTTCCTTTGTAACAAACTACTTCAGGAACTTCAAACAAAGCAGTTTCTAAAGTTGCAGTGCCTGAGGTTACTGCTGCTGCTTCGGCATTCGAAAGCAAATGATACGTTTGGTTGTACAGAATTTTTGCTTTACTATTTTTTAAAATCGGAAAATAAAAATTGGCATCCAAGCTTGGAGCTCCAGCAATTACCAACTGATGGTTCGGGAACGACTTTTCCAGTTCCAACATAATGGGTAATTTTTTTAAAATTTCTTGCTTTCTGCTCCCTGGCAACAAGGCAATTATAGGTTGTTTACCCAAGTGGTTTTCTTCTAAAAATTCCTCTCTTGACTTTCTTTTAAATTGAGCAATGGCATCCAACAATGGATGGCCAACAAAATGCACTTTTAGCTGGTGTTTTTCTTCAAAATATGGTTTTTCAAACGGTAAAATCACATACAAATGATCTACATCTCGTTTTAAATCTTTTACTCTGTTTTCTTTCCAAGCCCAAACTTGTGGAGCAATGTAGTAATGGGTAGGAATTTTATGTTGTTTGGCCCATTTGGCAATTCGCATATTAAACCCAGGATAGTCAATAAAAATTATGGCATCCGGTTGAAATTCTGCAATGTCTTTTTTACAAAAGTTAAGGTTTTTTAAAATGGTTTTGAGGTTTTTTATCACTTCCCAAAACCCCATAAATGCCAAATCTTTAAAGTGTTTAACCAAAGTTCCTCCAACTTGTTGCATCAAATCCCCTCCCCAAAACCGAATGTTAGCTTGCGGATCAATTTGATATAATGCCTTCATTAAATTAGACCCATGTAAATCTCCTGATGCTTCTCCAGCAATGATGTAATACTTCATAAACTTACATAAATAAGGTAATGATGGCTAAAAGAAGAATACATAAGATAACCCCTCTGGCTAAAAATTCTTTTTTATAATGTAAGAATCCAAAAAACAGCATTATGTTCGGAATACCACTTAAAGCAATGAGTTTTCCTAACACCTTTTGTTCTTTTAATCCTTGAATCAGTACTTCCATTTTGGCATCGGTGCCATAAAAATGAAGAATGGTTAAAAAAGTGATCAAACTAACCATTAATCCAGTGGTTAATCCAAATATAAAATCTCTTGGTTCTTTTCGCATGATGAATTATTAATTGAAATTCCACAAATTTATTTCTGGAATTGCATGATAAGCAGTTAAATCAAATTGAGTTGGAACAATAGAAATGTAATTGTTTCGCAATGCCCATTCATCAGTATCTTCTCCCAAATCATGCAAAACAAATTCACCGGTTAACCAATAATAGTCTTTACCGGATGGTGTTTTCCGTTGGTCAAATTTTTCTTCCCAATTGGCTTTTGCTTGTCTACAAACTTTAATTCCTCGAATATTATTTTCTGATTTTTTCGGAAAATTCACATTCAGAACTGTTCCTTTAGGGGGTGTCTTTTTCAATACTTCTGAAGCAATTTTTTTTACATAAGATTCTAAATGACTAAAATCAGCATCCCACGAATAATCGCATAACGAAAACCCAATAGACGGAATTCCTTCAATTCCGGCTTCAACAGCAGCACTCATGGTTCCGGAATAAATTACATTAATGCTAGAGTTGGATCCGTGATTGATGCCTGACACACACAAATCAGGTTTCCTGTTAAGGATTTGTCTACTTGCCAACTTTACACAATCTACTGGTGTTCCAGAGCAACTATAACACTCCACACCGTCAACTCTTTTAATTTTGTGTACAAAAATGGCATTGTCAATCGTAATGGCATGGCCTTTTCCGCTTTGCGGACTATCTGGAGCAACTACAATTACTTCTCCCAAATCTTTCATCCAATTTATTAAATGTTGGATTCCAGGTGCATTAACACTATCGTCATTGGTAATCAAAATCAAAGGTTTGTTTGCCATAAAAGTGAAATTTATGTGGTGTTTTGCTTACTGCAAAGATGGTTTATTTTCGCGGGAAAGCACCATAAAATTAACGTATTTTGTGAAAAGTGATGTCAGGAAATTGTTACATTTGTCCTAATTCGATGTCTAATGGATATCATGGCACGATTTTTATGAAATGCTTTATAAGCTTGCCAAAATAAGTTTCTTGTAAAAGCTAACTTAATTGTATGCTCAATTATTTAACTATGAATCAACTCCTGTTGTTTATGAAAAAGAATTATAAAATTATTTTATTGGTTGGACTATTGTCTTTGTCTTTTGTAGCATTTCGTGCTTTTGAAAAAGAAGAAAACGATCCCGAAAAGGACAAAATTTTGTTGGAGTTGTTAACCTATGTTTTGGAGAGAGGTCATTACAATCCCAAACAAATTGACGATGCTTATTCTGAAAAAGTTTATGCTGATTATTTAGAAGCGATGGATCCGTTTAAAAGATTTTTTTTACAAGAAGATGTACAAAAAATGGATGCCTACAAGTTTCAGTTAGACGATATGTTTTTTAACAAGGATCTTACTTTTTTTCAAATGTCGTATGATATTTATTTGAAAAGAATGGAAGACGGACAAAAGTTTTATCGTGAGGTTTTGGCCAAGCCATTTGATTTTAAAGTTGATGAAACTTTTTCCAACGATTACGAAAACATGCCATATGCAAAAAACAACAATGAGTTAAAGCAACGTTGGGAAAATCAAATCAAATATTCGGTTTTATCAAATGTTGTGGATAAGGAAAAAGAAGAAAAAAACAAAAAAGAAAAAGATGCTTCTTATGAAGTAAAGTCTTTTGTAATTATTGAAAAAGAAGCCAGAGAAAGTGCTTTAAAAGCTTTGGATGAGTATTTTAATTTTATCAAAGAAATGAACCGAAACGATTGGTTTGGCATGTATTTAAATGCATTGTCTTCTCAATTTGATCCGCATACCAATTACATGGCTCCAGAGGATAAAGACCGATTTGATACCAGCATAAGCGGAAAATTTGAAGGAATAGGAGCAAGGTTACAAAAGAAAAATGAGTATACCGAAATATCCGAGTTAATTTCTGGTGGTCCGGCATGGAGAAGCAAACAATTGGAAGCGGGAGATATTATTCTAAAAGTAGCACAAGGAGCCGAAGAACCTGTAGATGTAGTAGGAATGCGATTGGATAATATTGTGAAAAAAATTAAAGGGAAAAAAGGAACAGAGGTTCGTTTAACGGTGAAAAAAGTAGATGGAAACATCCAATTAATTTCTATTATTAGGGATGAAGTTGAAACGGAGGAAACCTTTGCCAAATCAGGAGTGATTGACAGAAACGGAATGAAATATGGCGTAATTTATTTGCCTAAATTTTATATTGATTTTGAAAACAAAGAAAATCGCGATGCAGCAAAAGACGTTGCCATTGAGGTAGAAAAATTGAAAAAAGAAAACATCCAAGGACTCATTTTTGATGTTCGCGATAATGGAGGAGGATCGTTAAAAACGGTTGTAGATATTACCGGATTGTTTATCGACCAAGGACCTGTGGTTCAAATTCAACATGCTGGAGGTAGAAAAGAAGTGTTGAAAGATTCGGATCCTCAAGTTCAATGGGATGGGCCATTGGTGGTTTTGGTAAATGGTTTTTCTGCCTCAGCTTCTGAAATTTTGGCTGCAGCCATTCAAGATTACAAACGAGGAATTGTATTGGGAAGTAAACAAACTTATGGTAAAGGAACTGTACAAAATGTAATTGATTTAAATCAATTTGTCCGTAAAAGTTCCTTAGGAGATTTAGGTGCTATTAAATTAACCTCTCAAAAGTTTTACAGAATCAATGGTGGATCTACCCAATTAGAAGGAGTAAAAAGCGACGTAGTTTTACCAGACAGATTTAGTTATATCGAAATAGGAGAGCGTGATATGAATAATGCTATGGAATGGACTAAGATTGATGCTACACCATTTAAAGTTTGGGATAAAATTCCAAACTACAATTTTGTAATCAAACAAAGTAAAGCAAGGGTAGATAACAATAGTTATTTTCAATTAATTCAGGAACAAGCACAATGGATTAAGGGTAGAAGAGACCAAACTATTTTTAGTTTGCACATGGATGCCTACAAAAACGATTTGGCTCAAAATGAAGAGATGAACAAAAGGTTCAAAAAATTAACAGAATACAAATCAAACTATTCGTTTTTACCAGTATCGGCTGATAAACCTCAAATGGATCAAGACGAGATTTTTAAAGAAAAGAGAAATCGTTGGTTGGAGGATTTAGCAAAAGACATTTACATTGAAGAAGCTATTTATGTACTAGATGACTTGCAAGTCAAACCAAACAAAGGGCTGGCAAAACAAGGTATGATCAAATCAAAATAATTCATGGGTTGGAAAATTAATCACAAGGCACTTCATTTTATTTATCAAAATAAATGGAGTGCTTTTAGTTTGTTCTATATTTTGATATGGGCTTTTTTAGCCCTTTTTGCGTATGTAGTTGCACCAGACAATACCCAAAATTCCAACTGGGGTGATTTAAACATCGCTTCGCAGCGTCCGGGTTTTCAGGTAAAAATGGTGGAAATCCCTCATCTATATCGTTCTTCGTTAAAGGAATGTTTTTTGGGTACGGATTTCATTCCTGAAAAATATCCCATCAGATCTTTTGCAATACAACAAGATAGCTTGGTGGTAGAGTTATTTCATTTAAACCCGAAAATAGAAGTAGAAAGGAAATTTCCATTGAATTTATGGGAGAAATCTTCTAAAGAAATAGTTTCTAGATCTATCTACAACCAAACATTTTGGCTAGGTACCGATAAGGCAGGAAGAGACTATTTAAGCAGAATTTTAGTAGGAGCCAGAATTTCGCTTTCCATTGGTTTGGTAGCAGTGTTTATTTCGTTGTTTTTAGGTATTTTTTTAGGTGCTTTGGCTGGCTATTATGGTGGTTGGGTAGATCAACTGATTTTGTGGCTTATTCAAGTAGTATGGTCTATTCCAACTTTATTGATGGTAATTGCCATTACACTGAGTTTAGGAAAAGGTTTTTGGCAAGTATTTATCGCAGTTGGTTTAACCATGTGGGTAGAAGTAGCTAGAGTGGTACGTGGACAAATTTTATCTATAAAAAAAATGCCTTACATCACAGCAGCCAAAGCTTTAGGTTTTAAAGATGTCAGAATTTTAATCAATCACATTTTGCCAAATATTATTGGTCCAATCTTGGTAATTGCTGCTGCAAATTTTGCTTCAGCCATTTTGGTAGAAAGTGGTTTGAGCTTTTTAGGTTTAGGTGCACAACCACCTACTCCAAGTTGGGGAAGTATGATCAAAGATTATTACGGTGACATGATTTTAGGAAGACCTTATTTGGCATTGATACCCGGAATGGCAATCATGACCATTGTTTTGGCCTTTATGATGGTTGGAAATGGCATTCGCGATTATTTTGATGTGAAGTAAACAAAAAAAACTCCAAAATTTGTTGGAGTTTTTTTGATATGTTCTTCAAAGATTAGTAACCAAATTTAGATACTCGGTAATCTTTTATATCTGCTTTGTCTTTTAAAGTTCCAAAGATTCTGTTGGCAGCCTGACCACTAGTACTTTGTAAAGTGGTAATTTGTTGTGAGAAATCTTTGGTTTCTGGTGATTTAGTAACTGCTTTGGTTTTTACTACATAAACCCCACTGTTTCCTTGTACTGGTGTAGAAACAGTATTTGCTTTGGTATTTAAAGCTACTCCAACTACTTTTGGTTCAAAACCAGCATTGTTGATAATTGGACTTTGAATGGTTAAATCTGTAGCACTTTCAACAGCAACTTTTTTTTCTTTTGCAATAGCATCTAAATTATTTCCTTTGATTTTAGCAATAATCATTTTTGCTTTTTTCTCATTTCTAATCAAAGGCTCAATACCAGGTTTTGCATCTTCTAAAGGCATTAATCCAGTATCATTGATGTTCTTTAATCTAGCAATCACATAACCTTTGTTGGTAATTTCAAATTGCTTGATGTCGTTTACTTTGGTGTCTTTGTTGTAAGCCCAACGAATAATTTGTCTTTGTGCTCCAAGTTCTGCAAACATTTCATCCATTGGTTTGGCTTTTACCACAGGCTTCACTTCTAATTTTGCTTCGGTAGCAGCTTTTTCTATGGACTTATCGTTTGCATTCATTTCTACTTTCATGGCAGTACTGTAAGCGTTATCGCTTGTTTTTTGTGATGGATTGATTTTTCTAGCTACAGTAGCCAAACGAATTGCATCTTGTTTATCCGTTACTTTGATGATGTGGTATCCAAAGTCGGTTTCTACCAAACCAACTTTTCCAATTGGGTTGTTAAAAACAAAATCGTTGAATGGTTTTACCATCATTCCAGGATTGAAGAAATCTAAATCACCACCTCTTTGAGCACTTCCTTGGTCATCAGAATCAGTGAATGCCAACATAGTAATTTGGTTAGAGTCCGCATTTACTTTAGCTAAAATTTCTTCCGCTTTTGCTTTTGCTTCTTCTTTGGTTCTAGGTGTTTTTGGAGCAGCTTGCGACCCAGTATAAGAAATCAACACATGACTTGCTCTTGCTTTAACACCTGACTTTTTACCTAACGATTTGCTAATGGCTAAATAACCATTTAACTCATAAGGGCCATAAAAAGCTCCATCAGCCAAGTTATACAAACCTTCTGCATGATCTGCAGGTAAATCGGTTTTGGCCACATAAGTAGAATCGTATGGGAAATCAGAGTTGGTGTTTACAAATTCAACTACATCTAATGCATTTTTAAAACCAGGCAAGGTGTCGTTTGCATTGGTTGTTTTGTTAAAAACAATTCTGTTCTCCATTAATTTTTCTAACTGAAGTTTTACTTCGTTTTTGTCGTCAGCAGTTGGTTCTTCAGAAACAAAAACATAGTCAATATCACGAATTTCTTCTGACTTGTATCTTTTTGGTCTTTTTTTCATGTATTCCAATACCTCTGCATCGGTTACTTTAACATCGCTATCTTTGATAGAAGAGTAAGGGATATGCACATAATCAAAACTTACCTTTTCGTTTTCTAAACGATGTTGAAATTTAGCATCTGCTTGAGTAACAAAAAAACCACCACGTAACATGGACATGTAAATTTGGTACTTGGCATTGATTACTGCATTTTGCTCTTGAGCTTTTAAGAACTCAATGTCTTGTGCATTGGCACTTGATTTGATAAATTCGTCAAATTTCTTTTTGTCAAAACCTCCCAATTCGTTGGTAAAACGTTGTGCTATAGAAGGGTTTTGTTTTAAAATTTCTACCACGTGGTCTGCACCAACGCGAATTCCTAATTTTTCAAATTCCTCTTCTAACAAAGCAATGTTCACTTCAGCATCCCAAACCTGGTTAGCCGCTTGGGTGTTTGACATGCCTTGTCCGTTGTTTCCGTTTTTCTCGGTATTAGCCACTTTTAAATTAAATTCTTCAAAAGCAATATCTTTTCCATTAATACTTCCTACATAACTGTTAGAGCCGCCAAATCCTCCTGCTTGAATTAAATCCATTAGTACAAAAGAAAATAAAGCTAACGCGATTATTACAATTAAGAAGAAAGAACGTTGTCTAATTTTTCCTAAAATTGCCATGAGTTTCTTGATTTTTTTATTTCAGTTTGCGAAAATACCATTTTGGATTAAATTCTCCATACAAAATAGTACTTATTTCGATTGGAAAGTCAAATTTTTGTATCATTTAAATGAATTGTTAGCCAATTACTTCTAATTGCACCATCTCAATTTTGGTATTGCTGGCTTCTAAGATGGTAAATCGAAAATTTTCGATTTCAATTACTTCGCCTTTTTCGGGTATTTCGGAGGTGGCATTTACAATAAATCCACCAAGCGTTGAATAATATTCACTTTCTAGTATGTTTAATTTGTACTGTTCGTTTAGGTATGAAACTTCCAACCTAGTGGAAAAGTGATACAGGTTTTGTTCAATTATTTTTTCCATTAGTGTTTCATCACCATCGTGTTCATCTTCAATTTCACCAAACAATTCTTCTACAATATCTTCAATGGTAATTAAACCTGAAGTTCCACCATATTCATCCAAAATAATGGCAATACTTTTTCTTTTTTTGGTCAATAGATTTAAAATGTCTTTTACAAACATAGTCTCCGGCACAAATTCCACCGGTTTTAAGATGCTTTTGATGGTTTTGGGTTTTTTAAACAAATCAAAGCTATGTACATAACCCAAAATATCATCTAATGAGTTTTGGTAAACTAAAATTTTAGAGTATCCTGTTTTTACAAATAGTTCCCGCAATTCCTGTACTTGATCATGAATTTCAATGGCAGCCATTTCGGTTCGTGGCACCATGATTTCGCGCGCTTTGGTGTCGGTAAATTCCAAAGCATTTTGAAAAATTTCAATTTCAGAGTCTACTTCGGTTTTTTCATCTACCGAGTTCATTTGTTCGGTGATGTAATGTCCGAGTTCAACTTTGCTAAAAAATTCCTGACTCTCATCTCCTTTGGTTTTAAATAATAGCCTTAAAAAACCATCAGATAAAAACATGGCAAATTTTGAAGGAAGGTACAACAGCACGTAAAACAACAAAGCAGGAATACTAAACCATTTTAAGCATTGATTGGCATAAATTTGAAAAATTACTTTTGGTAAAAACTCTGCGGTTATTAAAATAATGATGGTAGAAAGTATGGTTTGGGGAATCAAAATTCCCCATTCGTTTAGTATGTAGGGCAAATTTGTCATCCAATGTATGAGGAATTCACCCATGTAAAAACCATAAATAACTAGTGCAATATTGTTTCCTACCAACATAGTAGAAATAAACTGAGACGGCTTTTTGGTGATGAAAGTTAAGATTTTGGACACCAAATTTTCTTGGAGTTTTTCAATACCTAAATACACTTTGTTTGAGGAAACAAAAGCAATTTCCATCCCTGAAAAAAAAGCGGATAAAACCAAGGATAATGTAATGACCCAGAGTTCCATATTACTTTTGTTTGTTCTTCATTTTTTCGTACATCTTTCTTCTAAAGAAAAACATAAACAAAGCAAAAGAGGCAAATAAAAACAATGGCCAAGGGTTGCGGTCGTTGCTAATTAAAGCATCGATGCCTCCGTAAGTGAAAATAATAAAGGAAATAAGATACAGGTATAAACTAAATTTTGGATAAGACATGGCAGATGTTTTGGTAAAAATAGAAATTATTGTAGGAGTAAACAGTAGTTATTCTAACTTTTCGATGATGCCATTGACATTTTTAAAGTCGATTCGCTGAAAATCTTTGCTAAAGTCAATACCCATTCCTAAGGTTTCTCCTTCACCAGGTGCAGTAAATTTGAATTTTTGCTTGGTAAAAAACCATTCTTTTTTTTGATCATAAAAAAGTTGCTCAGTTTCTAAAAAATGACCTTGGTGTGAGGTTAATTTTACATTGCCTCTAAAATCGATTACTTCGGTTTCTTTATAAATTTTAGCATAATCTGCCTCGATGTAATTCGATTGGCCATTTTCGTCAATTAAAGTTATGTGCACATACTTTGGGAATTCGGTAAACGGATGCAATACGCTGCTATATTCTTTCATTTTCGGACTCACCAAAATGGTTTTTACTCTTCCGGAATCGGTGTACTTTAGGTGAATACTATCTGCTTCACCAGTAGGCATGAATTCGGTAATGGTAAATTGTTGAACGTTTTTTAGGTTGTCTTTACACCCAAAAAACAATGTCGTTGCAAAAACAACGACACTGATTTTTAAAATATGTTTTTTATTGAAAATCATTTATAAAGTAGGAACAGTCACACATTTACCAATCCATCCTTTAAAGCAGATTTGTTGCCCTGATTTTCCTGCTGCAAATATCTCTTGTCTAGATGGAGCCAACTTATCATAAGTTGCAGCTGCTGCATTTCCGGCACTAGTACCAGCTTTTCTGGCTGTTTGTGCTGCCAACCAATACACCGCTCTTTTGTCAAACGCATCGTCTGCAGCTTCGTTAACGCTATTTGCATATAATTGGGCAATGTATAGGTAAGATTTATCATAAGAAGGCTTAACTTGTAACGCTTTTTCACAGTAAACTCTTGCTTGTGATTTGTTGCTGTTTCCATAAACTTGGTTAGCTATGGTAAAGTAAACATCTGCTTTTTTGTTTACATCTTTATACAAATCAGCAGCTTGGTTAAAAAATTCCAACGCTTTGGTTTTGTTTCCTTTTTTCATTTGGTTTACCCCTTTGTTATAAGCAGCTTGTGGTGTAGGGTTTAGGTTATATAACTGGTCAGAGATTTTTTCAAATAAAGAACTATCTGAACATCCTTTTTTATACAATCTCGCAGCAGCTCTGTTCAACCACTCTTCATTGGTTTTGTTTTCTTCATAGCTCTTTTCTAAGAAAGGAACCAAACGGTCACAAGTAGCTAACTTTTCAATCTTTGAATCCATAGAAGTACGAATGATTTCGTAAGACTCAATATTTACCACACATCTGTTTTTGCTTCTTTCCTGGCGAGCATTTAACTCTTGGGTTTCTTCAATTTTTAATAACTCATCCAATTCTTCCGAAAGTTTGTTGGTTTCGATATCAATTTTATCAGAAATTACATCATATAAATTGAATACATCTTGCAATTGGTAGGTAGAATTTCCGCCTTCAAATTTGTCAACAAACATTTCAAAGTAAGTATACAATGCTTTTCCGTTAGTGGTGTTTTCTAAGTCGTTTTTAACCGCTTTTTCTAACAAACCATAAATTTCATCCTTGCTTCCTACACCATTTTCAAATAAGTACATTGCTTTTCTAGAAAACACACCAGAAATTTTATCAGGAAAATGTTTTTGGTATTCTTCAATCAATTCCATCAAGTCTCTCACATGCTTTTCTTTGGTGGCAGCATCTTGAGCATTTTCAGCCAAATTGTTTAGGATTTTTTCTCCATTAGTATAAATAGCTTGGTGAAAACCAGGACATGATTTGCGAGCATCTCTCCAAATTGGTTCTGCATCTTTGATGTTATTAGCTTTTACATATTCATTAAATAATGATAGTTTGGTTGCACATTCTGCATCCTGAGCTAGAGACACTTGCACACTTGCAGCAATCATAACGGCATAAATAAGTAGCTTTTTCATGTTTTGTATTTTGAATAGTTAATTAATCGTATTTACGTTTTACAAACCAACGGTCGTTAAAGGAAATGCTTAGCAAAAGATTGAAATAATTTTCTTCAACTAAATTGGCTTTGGTGGTTCCTCTTTTCCCAAATTCAAAACCTACATTGATATTGGAGATAGAGTAACCGATTGGTAGTCCAAATCCAAAAGTTATGCCAGAATCTCGAATTGATTCGTTCTCAATTACCAAGCCGGTGTTTTCAAACCTAAATCCGGCACGATAAGTGACTCTGCTCCAGTAGCTTGAAAACGAATTGTATTTTGGAATATATTGTCCACCCAAACTAAATCTTTGCGCATTTTCGTAATTTACTTGTAGTGAAGAGGCATATCTGTTACCGAAATTACTCATTTGTTGAGAGGCATATTCTACACCAACAAACCATTTTTTGTCTTTTCCAATACCTCCACCAATTTGGAAAGAAGCTGGTAAATTGAGTTTACCAGTTCCTAAATTGGTAACTTGAGCTTCATCTACCGGAAATTCACCCGAACTAGTAATCAATACTAAATTAATTGAACGTGTGTTGTTTAAATTAAATGTTCCATTCGTACTAAAAGTGCTGTGCGCTTGAACAAAGTAATTTTTTGCTAATTTTTTGTGATAGGTTAACCCGAAATTGGTGCCAAAACCATTCACGTTTGTTTCGTTTTCTTCACGTGTACCGTATTGTACTCCATTGGTTGCAGCAATGGTAAAACTATTGATGTTTCCAAAGAAATATTGAATTTCTGCACCAAAATGAAAGTTTTCAGCAATTTTGTAGGATGCTCCAAAAAAAGCTTTGTTCACGCCACCTGAACCTTCAAAACTAGTGCTTGTCCCATTGGTTTCTTCGGTTAAATTTACTACCCGGTATCCAACACTAGAATAGGGCATTAACCCCAAACCAAAGCCCAATTTTTTTCCGGTTGGAATAGCGATGGCTAAATAATCTAAAGTGGTTCTGCGAGCGGGTGCACTAGAAATTGAAGTTTTAAGTTCATTAAAATTTTGGGTAGCACCTAAAGTATAGGTGCTAAATTTAAGAGTGCTGTAAGTAGCCGGATTGGCTAAATTCACATGGATAGAATCAAAGTGAGCATTGAGTCCTCCCATCATTCGATTTTCTACAGAGCCTTGAAATTTTTGGTGTCCTAATCCATAAAAAGAATACGGAGAAGAAGTGCCCTCTTGGGCAAAGATGTTATAAGAAACAAGTAGCAAAAACACTACTTTAAAAGCTTTGATCATTCGATATTTGGTATAAGTATAAATGGTACAAACTCTCTAATAAGAAATTTGAATTGGCAAATATGGTACTTTTTAATTTTTTAGCAAAAAAAACCGCATCTCCTCCCGTTAAAATTATGGTAAAATTACTGTAAACTTTCTGAATCCTATCTACATAACTTTCAATTTCGCTACATATTGCATTAGTTACTCCAATATGCATGGATTGTTCGGTGGTTTTTCCAAAAACACTTTTTGAAAATTTAGGGGATAGTAAAGGAAGTTTGGCTGTTTTTTCGTGCATCATTTGGTAACGCATTTGCATACCGGGTGCAATGGCTCCACCATGGTAATTACGTTCAGCATCAACAAAATCAAAAGTAATACATGTTCCCATGTCAATTACCAATACAGCTTGTTCAGGATAACTTAATACTGCACCCGATGCCAATACCATTCGGTCTAATCCAAGGGATTCTGGGGTTTGGTACAAGTTGGTAAACGGAAATTTTTGATCTCTTTTAAGCCAATGGGTTTCATTATTCTTTATAAACCATTCAATTTCTGGCTCGTTTTTAGAAACATGGCTTCCTACCCAAATAGATATGTTGTCATGTTTCTTAGAAATTTCTGAAACTATTTTTGGAATATCTTTGATGTAACACTGCCATTGCTCTAAAAGACTATTTTGATGAAAAACAGCAAGTTTCGCTCTGGTATTTCCTATGTCGATAACAGCAATCAAAATATTGTATTAAAGTTACCACAAAGATAACTAAGATTTTTTTGGTAAAACTTTTGGTAAGCTCAAAAAAGCTTTTATATTTGCACCCGCAATAGCAACGGTACCTTAGCTCAGTTGGTAGAGCAACGGACTGAAAATCCGTGTGTCCCTGGTTCGATTCCTGGAGGTACCACTTAAACCCTTGATAATCCTTTGATTTTCAAGGGTTTTTGATTTTAGACCGGTTTTAATTGTTTGATATAACTTGTGAAATTTTTTACCATTCGTTTACACGATAAGCATCTAATTTTAAGAAGATAAAGAGTAAAATGGTAAAAGCCCACATGCTCGAACCTCCGTAAGAAAAGTATGGTAAAGGCACTCCAATGGTAGGAAATAGCTTGATTAGCATAGAAATATTTACCATAAAGTGAAACGAAAGGATACATGCAACTCCATAGCCATATACTTTGCTGAATGGATTTTTTTGTCGGTTTGACAATTGGATAAGTCGTAAAATTAATCCTAAAAATAAAAGTATAACAATGGTTGAACCAACAAACCCCCATTCTTCTCCAACTGTAGTAAAAATATAATCGGTTTGTTGCTCCGGTACAAAACCTCCTTTAGTTTGGGTGCCTTCTAAGTAACCTTTACCAAAAAGCCCACCAGAACCAATGGCTATCATCGATTGGTTGAGATTATAACCCTCTCGTTTAACGTTGATGTTTTTGTCAAATAACACTTTGATACGATCTTGTTGGTGGGGTTCTAGTACGTTGTCAAAAACAAAATCAACTGAATAGGTGTAAATGGTAATAATACTAAAAATAATTACATAAACAATGGGTTGTCTTAAAGCCCTTTTAGCATTAAAAAAGGAATAAACCATTATTAATAAAATTGGAATGATTATGTAAGATGGAGGATAAAATAAGCCAAATAAGAATAAAAAGATGGCACCAAATCCAGTTACGATATACCAATGAGGTAATCCAAATCGATACATTAAAAACACCAACGACATAAATACCATAGCACTACCTGCATCAGGTTGCAATAATATTAGTAAGGTAGGAACCCCAATAATCATTAAAGCTTTTATTTGATAGGAAAAATATTCTAACTTAGTTTGTGAATCACTTAAGAATTTTGCTAAAAGCAAAAGGGTAGTGGTTTTTACAAATTCACTGGGTTGTAAACTTAAAGGACCAAACTGATACCAATTTGTTTGCCCCTTGATGGTTTTTCCAAATACGAATAAGCCAAGAAGCATAAAAATTCCTATAATATAAAAGATGATGGCATAATTCTCATAAATTTTTGCACTAAATGATAGTAAGGTAAGGATAATTACAAATGATAAGAGTATAAAAATGAGCTGTTTACCATATTCTAAACTAAAATCAAAAACGGTGGTATCTACTACCGTGGTGGAGTATAAGTTAAGCCATCCAATAATTAGCAAACCAAAATAGATAAAAATGGTAATCCAATCAATAGAATTGGTTATTTTTTGATCTCTCATGGTAAATTTGATTTTACGGAATCATAAATTCTTTGTTGAAACTTTTGAATAGAATCAAAAGGGACGTTATGGCTCCTTGCAATGCTATCATACACTTTTCGAGGATATAATTTGGCATATTCTCCTAATAAACTTTTCTGTAAAACTCTGTCTTCTAAATCCTTTCGTGTGATTTTGTTCAACAAGTATTTTTCCACCATACAAGTGGCAATTGGACCTGCTACAGTTGCTCCAAACCCTCCATTTTCTATAAAAACTGCAATTGCAATCTTTGGGTTTTCAATAGGAGCAAATGCTACAAAAATCGAGTGGTCTTTTAATTTCACTCTTTTGCCTCCAATTTTTTTATAGTTTTCAGCAGTACCAGTTTTACCTGCAATTAGCACTTCTTTTGATTGAAGTCTGCCTGCAGTTCCATAATTATACACATCCCATAAACCTTTTTTTACTGGTTTAAAATACTTTTTATCTATGGTGGTTATTTTTTTCTCTCTAAAGTTTTTCTCAATTGCTTTGCCTTCAATTTTTTTAACTATATGAGGGACATAATAAAATCCTTCGTTGGCAACAGCGGCCATCATATTACACAATTGAATAGGAGTCATTAAAACTTCGCCTTGCCCTATGGCATTTGAGCGAATAGTTGCACCTGTCCAAGATTTATTATATACTTTATCATATAAATTAGAGGCTGGAATATTGCCTTTTTTTCCAATAGGCATATCAATTCCAATAAATTGTCCCAAACCAAAACTAAGTAAGTGTCGTTTCCAATTTTCTACATTTTTGGCTTGTTGGTTGTTTTTGTCTACGATATTGCAATAAGTTCTTCCGAAGTAAGTATTACATGATTTATAAATAGCAGCATTTAAACTAAAGGTTCCAACATCATGACATTTTTGAAATTTTCTACCAAAACTTGCACCATTTCTACAACTAAATGCTGTAGAAGTGTCAATAATTTTTTCTTGCAATCCAATCAAGCCGGTAAGAATTTTAAATGGTGACCCAGGAGGATATTGAGCTAGCAAGCCTCTGTCAAATAAAGGTTGCGCAATAGAGTCGTTATATAGTTTTGTGTAGTTTTTTGAACGTTTTCTTCCAACTAATAAACTTGGGTCGTAAGATGGTGCAGAAACTAAAGCTAGAATTTCACCACTTGCAGGTTCAATAGCTACGATACCACCCCATTTGTTTTCCATTAACTTTTCGCCATATTCCTGTAAATCCATATCAATTGACAAATTAATATCCCTGCCCTGCACCGGGAGTGTGTCAAATATACCATCTTTATATGGACCAATTTCTCTGTTAAACTTGTCTCTTTGAATAAACCTAACGCCTTTTTTACCTCTAAGAACTTCTTCATATTGTTCCTCCACTCCCTGTTTGCCTATCAAGTCACCTAGTTTGTAATACTTGTTTTCATCAATAATTTTTTGGTTTACTTGAGTGATAAAGCCAAAAACATTTCCACTAGTATTAACATGATATCTTCTTAAATACCTTTTTTGGACATAAAACCCGGGAAATTTTCTTAATTTTTCGTTGAATCGTGAAAAGTCGTCACTACTTAATTGTGATAAAAATACCGAAGGGAGTCTTCTTTCATAGGTAATTGCTTTTTGTAATTGTTGGTCAAAAAAGGATTTGGTTACTCCTACCAATGTGCAAAATTCTAACGTATCTAATTCTTTAACCTCATTAGGTACTATCATTAAATCATAAGAAGCTTGATTGGATACTAAAAGCCTGCCTTTTCTATCATATATATATCCTCTTTCTGGATATTCATATTTGATTTTAATGGCATTGTTTTGTGCCATTAATTTGTAATCGTCGTCTAATATTTGCAGATAAAACAGTCTGGATAAAATAGCTAGGGTTACTAAAACAACCAAACCTGGCAAAAAGAGTTTTCTCATTTTTTAGTGGGCTTCATCAATTGAATAAATCCTATGCAAATTACAAAAGTAAAGAGACTACTCCAAAGTGTTCTAGCTAAAATGGAAAAGACCAAAGTAAAAGAGAATATCTCTAATAAAAACATGCATAAATGATGCGTTGCAATTCCAAGTAATAAATAAGAAAAAAGCTCACTATTGATTTTTTCAAAAAATTTAACCGACTGGTATTGGTAGTTTAAGCCAAATGAAAACTTTAAATAGTTTTCTCTCATCCAAGCTAACAACACACTTGATCCAGCATGTATTCCGCCAGTGTTTAAAAAAACATCTAAAGTAAGCCCTAGTAAAAAAGAGGTAATTAAAAGGAAATTTTTACTTGAGCCAATTGGAAAAAGCAACATAAACAATAAGTATGGGTATGGATTAATATATCCAAATAAATTAATTTTACTGAAGATAAGAACCTGCAGTAACCAAAAAAAGATAAACCTAAAAATTTGAATTAAATTATCTTGTGTCATTTTAGGATAGATTCTTTTTGTAAGTTTTCAATTTCTTGTTTGTGGTAATTTTTAATTACATAAACGTAGCCTAAATTAGTCATGTCGTTAAATAAACGAACATCTACGGTATAGTAGTTGGTTTTGTTATCTGTGTAAATTTTGTCAATTGCCCCTATAGGAATACCTTCTGGAAAATACAACGATTGAGAAGTAACGATGGTATCACCTTTTTTTACGGTAGCCAATCTAGGCAAGTCGGTAATTTGAACATAACCAGTATTTTTACCATTCCATGAAATAATACCGAAATGATTGGAGTGTTTTACTTTAGAATTGATTTGATTTTTGGTATTTAAAATACTTACCACAGTTGCATAGTTATCGGATGTTTTTTCTACCACTCCAATTATTCCTTGATGGTTAATTACTCCCATTTCAGGTTCAACTCCAATTTTTTTACCTGCATTTAATGTAAGGATGTTATTAAAATTATTGTAACTATTTTGAATTACTTTACAACGAGAAACTTCATACATTTGATCGTTCCATTTTTTTTTGGTGTTTTGAATCAATGAATCTGTTTGATTAAAAAGTAAGCTTTTTAAACGAGCATTTTCTCTTGCTAATGCTTCGTTTTCGGATTTCAATAAAAAATATTCATTTACAGAATTTACTTTTTCGTATACCCCACCACTAAATTTATTGGCAGAATTAATAACAGAACTTCGATGGTACGAATGGTTTTGAATGGTTAGTATCAATGCCAAAGTAAAAAGCAACAAAAACAGCACTTTGGTGCTGTTTTTAAAAATGTAAATAATAATTTGTTGCATAGGATTAAGCCATTCTTAAATGCTATTATTTGAACAATACGCTTTTATATTTATTCAAATTTTTTAATGCCATGCCAGTACCTCTTACTACTGCTCTTAAAGGATCATCTGCAATGAAAACAGGTAAATCTGTTTTTAACGAAATTCTTTTATCTAAGCCCCGTAACATGGAACCGCCACCAGCCAAATAAATTCCAGAATTTAAAATGTCTGCTGAAAGTTCAGGAGGAGTTTGAGATAAAGTTTCCATAATAGCATCTTCAATTCGCTGTACCGATTTATCTAAAGCTTTGGCAATTTCACGATATGAAATTTCTACTTGTTTTGGCTTTCCGGTAAGTAAATCTCTTCCTTGAACAGACATATCTGTAGGAGGGGCATCTAAATTTTCAAAAGCAGCACCAATTTCAATTTTAATTCTTTCTGCAGTGGTTTCACCAACATACAAATTGTGTTGGGTGCGCATATAATAAATAATGTCGTTAGTAAAAACATCTCCAGCAATTTTTACTGATTTATCACAAACAATTCCACCAAGTGCTATTACGGCAATTTCTGTAGTACCTCCACCAATATCTACAATTATATTTCCTTGTGGTTGCATAATATCAACCCCAATTCCTATTGCTGCAGCCATTGGTTCGTGTATTAAATAAACTTCTTTACCATTTACTCTTTCGCAAGATTCTTTTACTGCACGCATTTCTACTTCAGTAATTCCAGAAGGTATACAAACTACCATTCGTAATGCAGGAGTGAATAACTTCTTTTTTAAAGCAGGAATACTTTTGATAAACAAATTAATCATCTTTTCAGAAGCATCAAAATCTGCAATAACACCATCTTTCAATGGTCTAATGGTTTTGATATTTTCATGGGTTTTACCTTGCATCAAGTTTGCCTCCTTACCAACAGCAATAATTTTTCCGGTAACTCGATCTCTAGCAACAATGGACGGGCTATCTATAACTACCTTATCGTTGTGGATGATTAGAGTATTTGCAGTACCAAGATCGATGGCAATATCCTCGATCATAAAGTCAAAAAATCCCATAATTTTCTAAGGGTTTGTATTTAAAATATGATTAACATGCAAATTTATAAAAAATTAATGTTTGAAATGACGGTTTCCAGTAAATACCATCGAAATTTTATTTTCATTACAATAATCAATACTTAATTGATCTTTAATAGAGCCACCAGGTTGGATTACTGATGTAATTCCTGCTAAGTGAGCAATTTCTACACAGTCTGGAAATGGAAAAAAAGCATCGCTAGCCATAACTGAACCTTTCAAGTCGAATCCAAAATTTTGTGCTTTTTCAATAGCTTGTTTTAAAGCGTCCACCCTAGAAGTTTGCCCAGTACCTGATGCGATTAACATTTGGTTTTTAACCAATACAATAGTATTTGACTTGGTGTTTTTACAAATTTTTGAAGCAAACAACAAATCTTCTATTTCTATAGCTGAAGGAGCTAATGTAGTTGCCACTTTTAAATCAGCTGAGGTATCGGTTTTTTGATTACGGTCTTGAACCAAAACTCCATTCAAGCAACTCCGAATTTGTTCGGTATATACTTCCCAGCTTTTTAATTGTAATAGGATACGGTTTTTTTTCTCATGCAATATTTCTAAGGCATCTATATCAAAGTTAGGAGCAATGACTATTTCGCAAAACAAAGAATTTATTTCTAAAGCAGTTGCTTTATCTATTTTTTGGTTGGCAATTAAAACGCCACCAAAAGCTGAAATTGGGTCTCCTTCCAAAGCTGCTTTGTATGCTTCTACCATAGTAGTTTTTGTTGCAACACCACAAGCATTATTGTGTTTTAAAATGGCAAAAGTTGGTTGGTTGTTTTGAAACTCTAGCATTAACTGAACTGCTGCATCCACATCTAACAAATTATTATAGGAAAGTTCTTTCCCATGAAATTTATGAAACATCGCATCAAAATTCCCGAAAAAACTTCCGCTTTGGTGTGGATTTTCCCCATAACGCAAACTCATTTTTTGGTCTGAGCTAACTTTTAAATAATCTTGGTTAATATCAAAATATTGGTTAATGGTACTATCATAGTGAGAAGAAATATGAAAAGCCTCTTTTGCAAATTGCTTGCGTTGTTCCAAAGTGGTATTTCCATCGTTTTCTGAAATCAATTGATAAAACGACTCGTATTGCCCGATATGCGAAACAATTACCGTATCCTGAAAGTTTTTGGCAGCAGCTCTGATCAAAGAAATACCGCCAATATCAATTTTTTCAATTATCTCTTGTTCTGATGCACCACTAGCTACCGTTTTTTCAAATGGATACAAATCTACCATTACCAAGTCGATGCTCGGTATTTGGTGCTCTTGCATTTCTTTTTGGTCAGATTCGTTATTTCTTCTGTATAAAATTCCACCAAAAACTTTTGGATGCAGTGTTTTTACTCTACCACCCAAAATTGACGGATAACCCGTAACATCTTCCACAGCAACCACCGGAATGTTTAAATTTTTTAAAAAAGTTTCGGTACCACCAGTAGAGTAAATAGTCACACCTTGTTCATGTAATTTTTTTGCAATTGGCTCTAATCCAGTTTTTTCGAAAACAGAAATTAAAGCAGTTTTGATTTTTTTATTTATGTTCATGAGGTTGTTTTTTGAAAGGTGCAAAATTAGAAATACAATTTCGGATACTCAAGGTATTATTAAAATAAATCGAAAAGTTTTTGGTGTTTTATATTTTCGATAATTTCTTTCAATTTTGTAACAATTACCCCAATTGAAGCACTAACATACAAAGCTTTTATTATATGCTGCTTTATTTCCGACTAATAAGCGAAAGTTTTCGATTTGCTATCAATTCTCTTTGGAACAACAAACTCCGAACTTTTTTATCGTTATTAGGTGTAACGGTTGGTATTTTTTCTATTATAGCGGTGCTTACTGCGGTGGATTCTTTAGATCGAAAAATAAAGGCTGATTTAGAGGGTTTGGATAAGAATACTATGTACATTTTACGTTTTAGTTTTGGTCCAACCGAGATTCCGCAATGGAAAAAAGAGCAATTTCCGAATGTGAAGTATGAAGAATATGAAATGTTAGAAAAAAGCGTTTCCAGAATTGAAAAAATTGCTTTTAACTTATTTACAAGACCCGAAAATATTAAATTTGAATCTAACGAGGTAAGTGCCGTTAGAATTACCCCAACTACCTCTGGTTTTGAATTTATTGATGGGGTTAAAATAGGAAATGGGAGATTTTTTAATGAGTCGGAATCAAATTCTGGGGTTCTAGTTGTAGTGTTAGGATATGAAGTTGCTAAAACTTTATTTAATCTTCCAGAAAAAGCGATTGAACAAAAAGTCCGTTTATATGGTCAGAAATTCACTGTAATTGGAGTAACAGAGAAGCAAGGATTTTCCACTTTTGGAGATAGTAGAGACAATGCTGCTTTTATTCCAATGAATTATATAAGGAGAAAGTATGGTGAAAACAGCGATATGATAACTCCTGCAATTTTAGTAAAACCACTTAAAGGTACAGATATAGAGGAATTAAAAGCTGAGATCACACAAAAATTAAGAACCTACAGAGGTTTAAAGTTTGGTGAAATTGATAACTTTTTTATCAATGTATTATCGGGTTTCACCGATTTTATTGACAATATCATAGGACAGTTAAATATTGTAGGCTGGTCTATTGCCTTTTTTTCATTATTAGTTGGAGGTTTTGGAATTGCAAACATTATGTTTGTTTCGGTAAAAGAGCGAACTAACTTAATTGGGATTCAAAAATCATTAGGAGCTAAAAACCGATTTATCTTGTTTCAGTTTTTGTTTGAAGCTGTGATTTTAGCATTGTTTGGTGGAATTATCGGATTGTTTTTAGTAGCTTTATTGGCATGGATACTAACTGCTGCTTTAGATTTTGAATTTATTTTAGGATTCAAAAATATTTTGATTGGAACTTTGGTTTCAGCTTTTATTGGATTGCTTTCTGGTGTAATTCCTGCATTTTTTGCTTCACGTTTAGATCCTGTAGAAGCCATTAGAACAGGCATGTAATTTTGATTTTACGAAAAACTCGACTCATTTTTATGAATAATTCCTTTAATAGTCTTCATATCTTTTTCATTCATTTTTGTTATTTAACGTAAATCAAGTTATTTTATTAAAATAATTTTTAACTAAATTATTAGAAATTATTTTAATAAAAAAACCCCGACTGTTAAGGTCAGGATTTTATGTTTCAAATGATTTATTAAATATTGTATTTCAACACAAAAGTGATAAATCGAGGCAAGATAATGGTTTCATTAGCACTAAATCCGTTTACGTTAAAGGAGTTATTCAATCTAGCTCCAGTATTTAATAAGTTATTAGCTTGAATACGATATTCTAATTTTGCATCTTTTTTTAAGTAATTGATACTTGCTGTCAAAATTTCAAAATTGTTGGCAATACCGGTACTTGAATTTTTGAATCGGTTAAAGGAATAATCACAGTTAATGTTTAACCCATCTAAGAAATAATAGTTAACTCTTATGTTAGGGGTTTGGGTAGTAAAGGTATTGTTTGCTTGTTCTGATAAATTAATTCTGTAACCTAAATCTACATTAGGAAGTTTTTTAAATTGGGTTCCAAATGAAATATTATAGGAATGATTAATGTTTTCAATTCCTTGAATAAATTCTTGCACATTGCCAGCAATTTGTCTTCTATTCAATACAAAGCTTCTGTTCCAACCGGCATTTATTCCTCCGGATACTTTATAAAACTTAGCAAAGTTTCTGGAATAGAAAATATTTCCGTTAAAGTTCTCATTTTCTGCATCTAGATTTAACCTATCGGAAGTAGAGTAAATTCCTTGGAATAAAACTCCATTAACCACCGGATTTTTAGTAGTGTTGTAGGACAAGCTTCCGAAAATGGTGGTATAGGTAAACAAATCGTATTTTGAATAACTCAAACGATGCGAAGTTTGTAAAGAGTTTTCCAAACCAGGGTTTCCTCTGCTAATGCTGTTGAAACTATTAAATATATAACCTTCTACCAAAGAGTTTACATCATTAAAAACATTTCGCATACTGTAGTTATAGGTTAGGTTTTCTGATTTTTTGATGTCCCATCTTGCAAAAGCATCTGGCAGTAAACGAGTAAAATTCAGCGGATAATTCCCCGTAATTTGAGTGGTACCGGTATTGTACTGATGTAACGATAGGCCGGGATTAAAGGTGAATTTCCCTAACATAAACTTGTAATGTACCCCAATGTAAGCATCGTTAAAACGAAAGCGAACATCGTTGGTGTAAGCCACTTCGTCAATCGGATTTACTGTATTATCTTCTAAAATTTGTAGGATGCTAGAGTTGTAGGATTGGTAAGCATTGGTGTTTCCTAAAGTTATATTCAACACTTCTTTGTTGCTAATTTGATAAAAGTAATCCACTTTGGCATCTAATCGGTTGGTTTTTACAAATCGCGATTGTTCTAAATTCAAAGTGTTTTCATTTATAAAAATATTACTTGGATGATTTGGATCAGGAGAAGTAAAATCTTGGTATGGATTGGTAGATAACTGCGGATTAAAAAATGGGTCTTCATCTGCATATTGGTGTTGCATTTCCAATACCCAAGTAGTTTTTGGAGTTTGCGTATAAAACAAATTCAAACTTTGATTGAACGAAATAGGATCTTGTCTTTCAAAGGAAATTACATTGTTGGAACTATTAAAAGAGCCACCATTATTGAAAACAGTAAAATTGGTTAAGTTTCTGTTTACATCTTCTTGTCCGGTTCTTCGCATAAAAACATCATAATCTAACTGAAAGTTTTCATTTGGTTTATACTTAGTTCCAAGTTTTGCAATTACCGATTTATTTTTGCTATCTGTTTGATTTTTTATGTCCTCTAAAGTTGCAACTTCGGTAGTGTTAGGCTGAAAAATTCCTCTTTGAGAATTGGTTATATTTTGGTTGTAGGTAGAAGAATAAGCAGCAAACCCACTTATATTGAATTTTTTTGAAAAGCTATGTGCAATGTTGCCTGCACCAAAACGATCTAACATTTTAGCCACATTATCTCCACCGGATAAACCTAAGAAATTCCTGTTGAAATTGATAGAAGTACCACTTCTGCCAATGGTGTTTCTTGATCCACCTGTTAAACGGAAAAAGTCACCAGAAGTTAATGAAACTTCACCGATGTTATTCCAGTTGGCAATGGTATTTACACTTGTTTTTGGGGAGTAATAAAATATTTTAGGGTTCACTAAAAATGATTTATCGTTACCCCCTCCTGCACTGATATCACCAAACCAAAATTTTTCTTTTCCTTTTTTTAGTTTGATGTTTAACGCAATATCATCATTGTTGTTTTCTAAACCTCGCATTTGCGATACTTCGTTAAAGTTTCGCAATACCTGAATTTTATCTACAGCATCCGAAGGAATATTTTTAGAACCTAATTTGGTATCTCCTTCAAAAAATGGTTTGCCTTCTACCAATAATTTAGAAACGTTTTTTCCTTCAACCTGTATCTGTCCATCTGCAGTAATTTCAACCCCAGGAAGTTTTTTTAGTACATCTTCTAATTTTCTTTCTTCCCCTGTTTTAAAGGAATCGGCATTGTATATAATGGTGTCACCTTTTACCGAAACAGGCATTTCATGCACAATTTCTACTCCCGAAAGCGATTCGCCTTCTTTTAAAGTAATGACTTTTTGAATAGGCTCGGTTTTGGTTTCTATGGTTTCTTCGTAAGCTTGAAAACCAATATAGCTTACTTTAATTTTATAGGTAGCATTAGGTTTTAAGTTTAAGCGAAATCTTCCTTCTCCGTCTGTTACTGCATAGCCATCCATGGCTTTGGTTTCTTGGTTGATGCATACTACGTTGGCCATTTCTAGTGTCATCCCTCCAGATTCTTTAACAATTCCGTCAAAACGAACATTTTGGGCAAATACACCAATAGTGCATAAAAAGTACAATAAAAATCTCATTTGGGCTTTTCTTTAGTTTGTGTTTTGTTTATTTAATTTCTTTGCTCAATAATGATAAATCCGTCTTCATTTTGTAAAGACTCGTATTTCTTTTTTTTCATTTCAGCAAACTCTTTCTGGGTTATAGTTTTTTTGGATTTTGGAAACTCAATTGGTTTTAAATCTTTGCTTTGTAATACAATTTTTGTTGCCAAAAAAACTTCTTTATCTACTTTTAACTCTAAAATAAGTCCCGGTAACCCATGGTATCTGCTTGGGCCATGACCAATCGGAATTTGTGGAGTAAACCAGGCTTCTATTCGCTTTTCTTTTGGCATTACTTTTTTCCATTTCCTTTTCATGTGCCTCCATTGCTTCTTTAGAAATAGGAATAATTTGTATTGCTTTAACACACAAATAATCTTTAATTTTTTTGGTTTCTTGGGTAATTTCCCATTTTGGAGTGGTTAAGGTGTCTTTGATGTAAAATGTTCTTGAGTAAAAATCTGTAACCTCTATTGTTTCTTTCTTTTTAATATCTTTATACAACACATGGTCGTCTCCATCTTTTGTTACCTTCATTGAAAAACCAGAGTTTGGATTTACTGGTTCTAATGACTCTTGTTTTTGGTATTTGGACTGATGATTAAAAAAATACAGTTCAAAAACACTACTAAATCCTTTTTGAAATTGTTCTTGGATTTGCTTTAGTAATTCCGGATTAATATTGCTATCTTTCAAGTTTTCAGATGTTCCTTCGGAATTTCCAAATTTTTCATGTTGTTGATATAGTACAAAGCCTTTAATGTCTTGTGCCAATCCAAAAAGGCTAAAAAAGTAAAATACAATTAATATTATTTTTTTTGTCATTTTCATCAAAATTAACCTCCCATTCTAAAAGATCTTTGTCCTGGTCTGCCACCCATTTCCCGCATTTCTTCCATTTTTTCTTTCATTATTTGATCAAACTCTGCTTGCGTAACAACTTTTCCGTTTTTAGGGGCTTTGATTTCTTTTTTTTCTTTTTGATTTAAAACAATTTTAGAACACAATATGGTGGTAGTACCATCGCTAACCTCTAAAATTAATCCAGGTAAACCTCCGTAATTTTCCGGTCCATGTGCAACCGGAATATCCATGGTATACCATGCAGTTACGATTACTTCTTTTGGCATTTCCCATCCATCCATAAAGTTGGTGGTTTTCTCTTCTTTCTTTTCTTCTTTTTTTACCTCAGCAACTTCTTCTTTTTTATTGTTACCATCTTTTGGTTCTTCAGCTTTTCTTCTCATATTTCTAAAATCAGAAAAACTTGTCGGTCTTTTTGCAGTAGCTTTATAACACACATAAGCACCAATTTGTTTGGTTTCTCCAGTCATTTCCCATTGGTATTGCGGAATTGAATCTTTTACCAAAAATTCTCTTCCAAAAAATTCTTTATCCACCATAAAAATTTTTTCTTTTAAGTTTTTATAATGGGTTCCTCCTCCTCCTGTGAATGAACTCATCATTCGGAAACCTCCTTGATTGTTGGAAACTGCATCTAGCTTTTCCTCTTCTGCATAAGTTGAGGCATTTCTATCAAAGTTTAAAATGAACTTTTTTTCAAATGCTGCTTTCATTCGTTCTTCAATTCTTGCTCTCATTTCTGGTGTAATCTCTCGGTTGTTCATCCAGCCTTGTGACATGTTGGTTGTACTAGTTTTGGATTCGTACACTGCCATTCCCTGAAAACTTTGTTGTGAATATAGTAAACTGATCATAAAAAAGATGACAGCTTTTACAAGTAAAATAAGGTAAACTAAAATGCGTTGCATAAAAGAAAAATATTAAATTAGTAACATAAAAACTTTAACAAATATGTAGCAAAAGCGAAGCGTATATTACCAAAAAATTGTTAAAACTCACCTTTGGTCATCTTTGCTTTTATTAAAGTTAGATTCATTCGACTTATTTGCAGGGTAATAGTTTAATATTATCTTTGGAATTATGAAATATTTAACGCTTAGCACATTTTTGTTTTTTTGTATTGGTTTTTCACAAACTACAACAAATGGAACTTTTATTTTAGTTAAGGAAACCAAAGTAAATGCTGACCAATGGTTTGGAAAAGATGCTTTTGGATATGCATATTTTTCTAAAGGCAATGTTTTTTACAAACAAAAAGAGCAAGAAGTATGGGAATATAAAAATTTAATTCTTGGAAAAATTACCAAAGTGGATATAATTAATCCGTTGCGAATTTTATTGTATTATGAACCGTTTAATACTATTGTAACGTTAGACAACCAATTGAATGAAATTTTAAAAACCGACTTTAATTTACATCCAAGTATCGTAACTAGTGCCATAGGATTGGCTTCAAGTGATAGATATTGGTATTTTAATACCCAATCGCAAAAATTAGGTTTGTTAGAATATTTTCAACATAAATTTATGGAATTTCCTAGATGGATCACCAATCCGATAGTGTTGTATGATTCCACTTTTAACGAATTTTACTGGATCAACGAAACTGGTGAGTGGTGGACCTGTGATATTTTTGGAAAAATGCAGATGAGAAAAAAAATAAAGGACATCATTCCTTATTGTTTCTTGGATGCTAAAACCTTATTAGCCAAAAAGGATGGTAAATTTATATTGGTTTCTTCAACTAAGGAAGAACTAACATCTGTTCTTGAATTGGAAAATTTAGAGGGAAGTTTCCGGTTTCAAAATCAAATTTTATCTATATTTACCCAAACAAAATTAGTTGAATTTCAAATAAATTTACCTTAATGCATATTGCTATAGCCGGAAATATTGGGGCTGGTAAAACCACCCTAACAAACTTGTTAGCCAAACATTTTAATTGGGAACCTCATTTTGAAGATGTAGTTGACAATCCTTATTTGGATGATTTTTACCACCAAATGGAGCGATGGAGTTTTAATTTACAGATATACTTTTTAAATAGTAGATTCCGACAAGTATTGGCTATTCGCGAAAGTGGGAAAAACATTATTCAAGACAGAACTATTTATGAAGACTCCCATATTTTTGCTCCTAACTTGCATGCCATGGGGCTAATGAGCAATCGTGATTTTGAAAATTATACTTCATTATTTGAGTTGATGGAAAACTTGGTAGCTGCTCCGGATTTGTTAATTTACCTGCGAAGCAGCATTCCAAATTTGGTGAATAATATTCACAAACGAGGTCGTGACTACGAAAACACCATATCTATTGAATATTTAAGTCGATTAAACGAACGCTATGAAGCCTGGATTTCGACTTATCAAAAGGGGAATCTGTTGATTATAGATGTGGATCATATCAACTTTCAGGAAAACCAAGAAGATCTCGGAATGATTGTAGAAAAAATCAATGCCCAAATCAATGGGCTATTTTAAGAATTAAGCAATTAAAAATCTGCTTTTACACCAACCAATACACCAAATTTTGGGGTAGTGTTGTGTGGGTTATTAAATTCGTATTCGTTTCTCCAAGTAAAGTCAATTCGCAATGGTCGTAAGTTGCCATAGCCTATGTTTTCAATGCCAAAGCCAAATTCTTGGTACGGACGTTTGTCAGGTGCTTGGTAGGTAATATTGGATAGGTTCATGGCTATGTTGCTGGCATTAACACTGCCATAAACGGTTCTAAAAAATCCAACTTCACGCCATTTCAACTTTTTAATCAAAGGCAAACGGTTGAATAAAAGTCCATTTAAATGGTAATCAAATTGTCCTAACACATATTGGTCTGCCATCAAATCGTAGTAGTTTAATAAGGAGAAAGTAGAATTTACTACCGAATAGGTTTGATTGGCATGTATAGGTGTCATCAATACAATCGGTACAGTTCCAATCAGTTTACTACCCTCTACATATGAATTTAAGAAGCCAAATTTTCCGATTTGAAAAGTTTTTCTAACACTTGCTTGCAATCGATGAAAATCAAAATCTTTCCCGGTTACACCCGAAAAACCTTTGGTGTAGCGGAACATATACGTGGCAAAGTTTTTTAAGCTGTATTTTCGTTCCACACCAAAACCATACGGCAGTCTCCCTGGGGTAAAAGCTAGGGTTAAACTGGTACTGTAGTTTTGAACTGTATTTTGAATATCGCCATTTCTGTCGATGTAATCAGTAGAAAAATTTTCTGGAGAAGCAGAGGTCATGTCTTGGTATATCCCAGCCATGGTAATATGCAAATTATCGTTAAACTCGTATTTTATTTCAGCAGAAAATCTTCGGTTATGTGTAAGAGTAAAGTTGTTTCCTCTCACAAATAAAGCTCCTACCCCAAAATTTCTAACCAACAATTCGGTGTCTTGTAAAACTTTGGCAGAGATTTGCTCAAAATCATCCATGTACGATGCTCCAATAGTTATCCTTGGCTCTTGATCTAGTAGGTATTTTACTTCTCCACCATACTTCCAAGCTTTGTCTAACAAACCAAAAGCCACATAAGTGTTTACCCGAAAACGATCGTCTTTAGAGGCATAATTTCGCAAACCTAATCGCAAACGGGTGCCTTCTACATTGTTTCGGTTAAAAGCCAACCACAACGAACCCAACTGAAAGTTTTTAAAAACCGGAATATTTCCGGTAGTTAAAGCATTTACAAATCCGTTAATGGCTTTGATTTTTTTATTGTTTTGCAATTCGATAATAATTTGGTGATTCTTTTTTACATAATCCGACAGGATTGCATTTTCTGTCCAAAATTGCTCGTCTCTTTCGTATTGTGTTGCCGAAATTTGCTTGGTTACTTTGTCATAAAAGGCTGGCTCTTTAGGTTGGTTTACTACAAAATCTTGGTACACCAAACGATTTTTTATGTACACTCCTTTTTCTTCATCACTGGTAGTTACCAAAGTAAAATCTGCTTCAAAATCGGTGTCAGACAACACATAAAACTCGTTATTAATAATTTCAAAACGCTTATCGATGTTCATGCCACGAACCAAATTCAAATTAGTACTTTTACCTAACTGCATATTTATTTCTGATACAGCATATAAATTGGCGTCTATCAACATGCTCCCTTTAAACGCCAAATCGGCATCTTGACGAGGAAAGAAATAAATTTTGAAATACTTTCTTCCTTTGTCTTCAATAGAATCTTGCAGCACATACTCATACATGCTGTATGCATCGGTAGAAAGCGGACTTACAAAGTATTTTTCTAATATTTTGATGTTGTTATCGTAAACGTCAAATTCTTTAAACGCTACCGAAACCTTGTCGTAAGCCAAACCTTCTGCAGCAACTCCGGCAATTCGCTCAGCAATTTTTTCTTTTTTAACCTTATTTTGTTGGTTATTAATGTATACCATTTCAAAAAACTCTCGCATGTAAATTGGAACATCAAACCACTCGTTAACATTTTTGTTTTTAATAATTTTTGCAATAGAATCAAAACCTTTCCCTAATACTTTTTTCATAAAGACACTGTCTAGGTGATTCAAATCCACTTCTAACATGGAGTATGTTTTATACTCTAAAGCATCTAAGTGTTTTAGTTGGTTGCGGTATTTGTTTTCCCAAATTTTTTGCAGGATAGGGTAAGCCGGATTTTCGTTTTTCTTTAGGTGTTTTTTTGGCTTGGTAATTACAACCACTTCTTGTAATTGCTCACCTTCTTTTAATACAAACTTTAAGTTGGTAGCGTTTTTGTTACTTAGTTTATGCTCTAAAGTTTGATAACCAATGTATGAAATTATTAGTATAGTATGGTTATTGGATGAATATAATTGAAACTTTCCTTGGTCGTTGGTAATGGTTCCTTCAGAAGAGTTTTTAAAATAGACGTTTACAAACGGAATCGGGTCGCCTGTTTCATCTACCACCACACCGGAGACTCTGGTTTGTGCAGTTGTCATAATGATGCAGCCTAGTAAAAGGTGCCAAAAGAAGTGTTTCATAAGTAAAATCCGAAAAGCTAACCGTTTGCTTTCAAAAAAAAATTGAACGTCAAACAATTAGCTTTTTGGCAGTGTTTTTATTGGTTGGTTTATGAGCGGTATAATACCTTTTTAACTGCTTTAATTACATCTTGTGCATTAGGCAACCATTCTTTTAACAAAGCAGGCGAATATGGAGCCGGTGTATCGGCTGTGGTGATTCTTTGGATAGGAGCATCTAAATAATCAAATGCTCTTTCCTGAATCATGTAGGTAATTTCAGAAGCCACACTGGCAAAAGGCCATGCTTCTTCCAATACTACCAAACGATTGGTTTTTTGTACTGAACGGATGATGGCATCGTAGTCCATCGGACGAACGGTACGCAAATCGATAATTTCGCAAGAAATTCCTTCTTTTGCTAATTCATCTGCAGCTATATAAGCTTCTTTGATAATTTTTCCGAAAGAAACAATGGTTATATCCTTACCTTCTCTTTTGATATCCGCAACTCCTAACGGAATGGTATATTCTCCATCAGGCACTTCCATTTTGTCGCCATACATTTGTTCTGATTCCATAAAAATTACCGGATCGTTATCCCTAATTGCAGATTTTAATAACCCCTTGGCATCATATGGGTTGGATGGTACTACAACTTTTAAACCAGGAGTGTTTGCAAACCAATTTTCGAAAGCTTGGGAATGGGTTGCGGCCAGCTGACCAGCAGATGCTGTAGGGCCACGAAATACCATTGGCATAGTAAATTGCCCGGCACTCATTTGACGCATTTTTGCCGCATTATTAATGATTTGATCGATTCCAACCAATGAAAAATTGAAAGTCATAAACTCTACAATCGGTCGTAATCCGTTCATTGCAGAGCCAACAGCAATACCAGCAAAACCTAATTCTGCAATTGGAGTATCAATCACTCTATCTGGGCCAAATTCGTCTAGCATGCCTTTAGAAGCTTTGTAGGCACCATTGTACTCTGCAACTTCTTCCCCCATTAAATAAATATTGGAATCTCTTCGCATTTCTTCGCTCATTGCTTCGCAAATTGCCTCTCTGAATTGGATGGTTCTCATATCAAAATAGTTTTGTAAGTCAAAATTTTAATTTGCAAAATTAGAAAAATGCGTATGACAAAAAAAATTAAACTTTAAAAACTAACTATAACGATTGAAAAAATAAATTATAGTTATACAAATTGGTATTATTGATGATATTTAGCGAAAACGTTATAATTGTGTAAAATTTATTATGCATGCATAGTATTTTCGGATTTTTATTTGTAAATTTGACACTTAAATTTCACATCAACGTTAAGGAATTAAAAGAAAGTTTGGAAGATGTGAACCGCTTTCTTTGTTAACCCATAATTGATAAATACATGAAAATATTGGTTTGTATCAGTCATGTACCCGATACTACTTCCAAAATTAATTTCACCAATGGTGATACAGAGTTTGACACCAATGGAGTGCAGTTTGTAATTAACCCAAATGACGAATTTGGATTGACTAGAGCTATTTGGTTTCAGGAACAACAAGGGTCTCATGTAACCGTATTGAATGTTGGTGGTGCCGAAACCGAGCCTACTTTACGTAAAGCTTTGGCGATTGGAGCAAATGATGCCATTCGTATCAACACCAATCCAACCGATGGATTTGCAGTTGCTGCACAAATTGCAGAAGTATGCAAACAAAACAACTACGATTTAATTATTTGTGGAAAAGAATCGTTAGACTATAATGGTGGAATGGTTCCAGGAATGTTGGCTGCCATTTTAGGATACAATTTTGTGAATAGTTGTATCGACTTAAAAGTGGAAGGCACCCAAGCTACTACCGCTCGTGAAATAGACGGAGGAAAAGAAATTGCTTCCTGCTCTTTGCCATTAGTGGTGGGTGGACAGAAAGGTTTGGTAGAAGAAAAAGATTTGCGTATTCCGAATATGCGTGGCATCATGACCGCAAGAACCAAACCATTAAAAGTAATGGAACCAAGCGGAGCAGACAACAAAACCAAAGCGGTAAAATTTGAAAAACCTGCCCCTAAATCGGCTGTAAAATTGGTGGATGCCAATAATTTAGACCAATTAATTGATTTGTTACACAACGAAGCTAAAGTATTATAATATGAGTGTTCTAGTATATGCCGAGTCTAACGATGGTAAATTAAAAAAAGTAGCTTTAGAAGCTGCTTCTTACGCAAAAAAAGTAGCAGATATGTTACAAACTACCGTTACTGCTGTTACCGTAAATGCAAATTATACCGATGTTTTAGGAAACTACGGAGTTTCTAAAGTTTTGAAAGTAAATGCTTCTTGGAACGATTTTAATGCCAACGCAGTGGCTAAAATTTTATACCAAGCTGCAGTTAAAGAAAATAGTAGTGTGGTAATTTTACCGGGAACTACCGATGCCATGTATTTGGCTCCAATAGCAACGGTTGCATTGCAAGCTAGTTTTGCTTCTAACGTAGTTGCATTGCCGGAAAGTACTGCTCCGTTTGTAGTGAAAAGGACAGCTTTTTCCAATAAGGCTTTCAACTTTACCCAATTAGATGCAGCGGTAAAAGTATTGTGTATTGCCAAAAATGCTTTCGGATTACACGAAGATGCAGTTGCTATTTCTACAGAAGATTTTTCTGTAGAAGTATCTGCTTCAGATTTAGGAGTTAAAGTGCAAAATATTGAAAAAACCACCGGAAAAGTTACCATTGCAGATGCAGAAGTAGTTGTATCTGGAGGAAGAGGTTTAAAAGGTCCGGAAAATTGGGGAATGTTAGAAGAGTTAGCCCAAACTTTGGGTGCAGCTACCGCTTGTTCCAAACCAGTTTCTGATTTAGGCTGGAGGCCTCACAGCGAGCACGTTGGACAAACCGGAAAACCAGTAGCTACCAATTTATATATTGCCATTGGAATTTCTGGAGCTATTCAGCATATTGCAGGGATCAATTCTTCAAAAGTAAAAGTAGTAATCAATAGCGATTCGGAAGCACCTTTCTTCAAGGTGGCTGATTATGGGATTGTTGGAGATGCTTTTGAGATCATTCCACGGCTTACTCAAAAAATTAAGGAATTTAAAATGCAGAATGCTTAAATTTTCCTAAATTGTGCCCACTTTGGGCTATCTAAATATACAACCCAAAGACGATGTTTAGATAGCCCTTTTTTTATATTACTTTTTGAAGCAGATTAAGCAATTGATACATGAGTTTAGTAAAATTAGCCATCAAGGGAATTTCATACAGCCAAACACAAAACGGTGCGTATGCTCTAATTTTAAGTGAAGTAGATGGAGAGTTGAAGTTGCCAATTATCATAGGAGCTTTTGAAGCTCAATCTATCGCTATAGCATTAGAAAAAGAACTAAAACCACCACGACCTCTTACCCACGATTTATTTAAAAACTTTGCAGACAGATTTGATATTTTAGTAAAACAAATAATTATACATAAATTGGTAGATGGCGTTTTTTACAGTAGCATTATATGCGAACGCGATCGTATTGAAGAAATTATTGATGCTAGAACATCTGATGCCATTGCTCTAGCATTGCGTTTTAATGCTCCTATTTTTACTTATAAAAATATTTTAGATAAAGCTGGTGTTTTTCTTAAAAATCCAAATGACCCTAACAGTATCCTAGATCAACATATAACAAGCAGTGGAGCTGACGAACCGGAACCAACTCCTGAAGAAACTGCTAAATCTATTTATAGTAGCTATAGTATTCAAGAGCTGTACCAAATGTTAGAAGAAGCAGTGTTGAACGAAGACTATGAAAAAGCTGCTAAAATTAGAGATGAAATCTCCAAAAAAGAATCCTAGCACCTAACCAACTATGAACCACAAACGATTTATTTGGTGTACCATTTTATTACTTTCTACTGTAATTTTTGGTCAAGATTTAGAAAAGAAATGGGAATTATCTTCCTCACCTAAAGATTATTTAGAACTCAAACAAGGCACCTACCAATTGCGAATAGCTGCAGATAGTTTAACCCAACAAGGAGATTATTTGGTGCAAGACAAATTCTTGTTTTTGTTTGAAAATGGTGCAGATGCACCTACCAAAAGATTTGTGATTGAAAAGAAAAACGATTCGGTATTGGTGTTAAAATCTAAAACCAAAGCCTATTCTTTTTTTGCCTCCAACAAAATGGAAGTAAAAAAAGAAACTGCTCAAATCAAAGCTAGTAATGGAGTTTCTTTTCAGAGTATTTGGAGAGGGGTATTGGGGATGATATCTCTTTTAGCAATTGCATTCCTATTTAGTAGCAATCGAAAAAAAATCAATTGGAAAACGGTTGGAATTGGCTTGGTTTTGCAGTTGATTTTGGCAGTAGGAGTACTAAAAGTAGATTTTGTTAAAAATGCTTTTGAAAAAATAGGACAAGGTTTCGTTTTAATTTTAGATTTCACCAAAGCAGGAAGTGAATTTTTATTAGGCGGCATGATGAATGTAGAGAGTTTTGGCTTTATCTTTTTATTTCAAGTATTGCCTACTATTGTATTTTTCTCTGCTTTAACTTCTTTGTTGTTTTATATAGGAATTATTCAATTGGTTGTAAAGGGATTGGCCATATTGCTTACAAAAGCATTAGGAATTTCAGGTGCAGAAAGTTTGTCAGTAGCAGGCAATATTTTCCTAGGTCAAACCGAAGCTCCTCTAATGATCAAAGCGTACTTAGAGAGAATGAATAAATCTGAAATTCTCTTAGTAATGATAGGTGGAATGGCTACCGTTGCAGGTGGTGTTTTGGCAGCATACATAGGGTTTTTAGGAGGGAACGACCCTGTTTTGCGTTTGGAGTTTGCCAAGCATTTATTGGCTGCCTCTGTAATGGCTGCACCAGGAGCCATTGTAATTTCAAAAATACTGTACCCTCAAACCGAAAATATCGAAAAGGAAGTTCATGTTTCTAAAGATAAAATCGGCTCTAACATTTTAGATGCCATCGCTACAGGTACCACCGAAGGATTAAAGTTAGCTGCCAATGTAGCTGCCATGTTGTTGGTTTTTATTGCATTTATTGCCATGATCAATTATATTTTAGGAGATGTGATAGGTGCTTATACGGGCTTAAATGATATTATTGCTAGCAAAACACCATATACCAAATTCTCTTTAGAAACCATCTTAGGATTGGTATTTGCTCCTTTGATGTGGTTGATTGGAGTTGCCAATGAAGATATCATGTTAATGGGACAATTGTTAGGAATCAAGTTGGCTGCCTCAGAATTTGTTGGTTATATCCAATTAGCGGAATTAAAAAATGCTGCCAATGCCATTCATTTTACCCATTATAAATCGGTAATCATGGCCACTTATATGTTATGTGGATTTGCTAATTTTGCTTCGATAGGAATTCAAATTGGTGGAATTGGTTCATTGGCACCAAACCAACGTAAAACTTTATCGGAGTTTGGATTAAAAGCAGTTTTAGGAGGAAGCTTAGCTTCGTTATTGTCTGCATCTATTGCTGGAATGATAATTGGATAATTATAAATAATTTTTTAATGCAACAATATCACGATCTAGTTAAACACGTTTTAACAAATGGCCACCAAAAAGGTGACCGAACCGGAACCGGAACCATTAGTGTGTTTGGATACCAAATGCGTTTTGATTTAAGCGATGGATTTCCAATGGTTACAACCAAAAAACTGCATTTAAAGTCTATTATTTATGAATTGTTGTGGTTTTTAAAAGGAGAAACCAACATTGGTTATTTAAAAGAAAATGGCGTAAAAATTTGGGATGAATGGGCAGATGAAAATGGCGATTTAGGGCCTGTATACGGTCATCAATGGCGAAACTGGAATAGTGAAGAAATTGACCAAATTACCAAATTAATAGATACTTTAAAGACTAATCCTAATAGCCGAAGAATGTTGGTTTCTGCTTGGAACCCCTCTGTTTTACCTGACACTTCTATATCTTTTGCTGAAAATGTGGCCAATGGTAAAGCTGCACTTCCTCCGTGTCATGCTTTTTTTCAATTTTATGTTGCAGAGGGAAAATTAAGTTGTCAATTGTATCAACGCAGTGCAGACATCTTTTTAGGTGTTCCATTTAATATTGCCTCATACGCTTTACTAACCATGATGATTGCACAAGTTTGTGATTTACAACCGGGTGATTTCATTCACACTTTTGGTGATGCACATATTTACAACAACCACATTGAACAATTGCAATTACAACTTTCACGTGAAATTAGGCCAATGCCAAAGATGATATTAAATCAAGAAATTAAAAATATTTTTGATTTTACATTTGACGATTTTACTTTGGAAGGATATGATCCACATCCACATATCAAAGGTGCAGTAGCAATATAAAAGTAAGCCTCTCTTTTTTTAAACCGCTATAACACTATTTTCAGCAGCAGCAAAATCGTTCCATTTGTAGGCATCTGCAGCTTCATCGTTTACAAATTTTCCGTCAACAATATAACGGAATTCGTAGGTTGCAGAACAGGAAAGTTCAAAAGTACCTTTAAAAGTTCCGTTTTTTAATTTTCCTAAAGCACCTGCTTCAGGATCCCAGTTGTTAAAATCACCCACTACCGATGCTGTTGTAGCATCTTTGGCTTCAATTGAAAAAGTTACTTTACAAACTGGTTTGCTTTTTATGAATTTTTTTTTAATTGCCATGGTTACAAAGTTTTATTGTTCACTGCAAAGAAAGCTATACTTGTATGAATATCAAATAGTTAGTTATATTTTTATCATATTCATAGCAATATCGTTAAATGAATTCATTATTAAAAATTTTTCCTACCTCCACTTTTATTTTTAAAATAGGAAAACGTTTTCTAATTTTATTATCCTAATTTTACTATTCGTCAAAAAAAGTGCGATAAACAGGTTTTCTCTCTCAAAATCATCCGTTTATGGAAAATGAACAACACGAAAAATACGAATATGCCCGCAACCGAATTCGGCAAAAAAAGCGTTTGTACTATCATTTTGTGGTATTTTTGTTGGGTTCGTTGTTTATGTATTTGGCCAACAATTTGTTTCAGGTATTTTCGGATACCCAATGGTATTCGTGGGTAATTGCACTGTGGCTGTTTTTGTTTATTTTACATTTTATTCGGGTGTATATTACTGATCGATTTATGAACAAACAATGGGAGCGAGACCAAATTAACAAACTCATTGCCAAACAAGAGAAACGAATTACCCAATTAGAAAAAAAACACCTATCACCAACCGAAAACTAAACCATGCAAATTATTGCAATTGCTGCTGTAGCAGAAGACCGAGCTCTTGGTAAAAACAACGATTTGTTGTGGCATTTGCCAAACGACTTTAAGCGATTTAAGCAATTAACAACCGGACATTACATTATTATGGGAAGAAAAACATTGGAGAGTTTTCCGAAATTACTTCCCTATCGAACCCACGTGGTGGTGTCTCGACAAAAAAATTACCAACCCGAAGGGGTTTTGGTGGTTGCTAATTTGCAAGAAGCTTTGGAACAGTGTAAAGGGCAAGAAAAAGTTTATGTGATTGGTGGTGGACAAATATACCATCAGAGTCTGCCTTTATGTACCCATTTAGAAATTACTTTGGTACATGCTAATTTCCCCGATGCAGAAGTACATTTTCCGGAAATTGACGAAAGCCAATGGAAATTGACTTTTAAAGAATTTCACCCGAAAGACGACAAACATGCGTATGACTTTACTTACCTAACTTATGAGAGGATTGTGTAAAATACACTATTTTTGCACCTTCCAATACAGGCATTCATGAGCAAGCAAAAAGACCACAATTTAATTACTCCGTACCAAGACCAAAGCTCAAAAAAAGAGCAAGTTGCCAAAATGTTTGATACCATTTCGGGAAATTATGACGGAATGAATCGAGTAATTTCCTTTGGTACCGATATTGCTTGGAGAAAAAAAGTACTCAAAACCGTGCAAGATTTGCAACCGGAAACCATTTTAGACATTGCTACCGGAACGGGTGATTTGGCTATTTTAATGGCTAATAGTAGTGCTAAAAAAATTATCGGATTAGATATTTCTGCCGGAATGTTAGAGGTAGGTAAAAAGAAAATTGCCCAAAAACAACTGTCCAATAAAATTGAAATGGTTTTAGGAGATTCTGAAAATATTCCGTTTGCAGATAATTACTTTGATGCGGTTACGGTTGCTTTTGGAATCCGAAACTTTGAACATTTAGAAAAAGGGCTTTATGAAATTCTTCGCGTATTAAAGCCAAAGGGCAAATTGGTGATTTTAGAAACTTCTGTCCCTAAAAAATTCCCGTTCAAACAAGGTTATCATTTGTACACCAAATATATTTTGCCAAACTTAGGCAGGCTCTTTTCTAAAGACAAAACAGCTTATGCCTATTTATCAGAATCTGCCAAAGCATTTCCGTATGGAGAGGTGTTAAACAATAAATTGCGAAAAATTGGGTTTTTAGAGGTACAATCGTTCCCACAAACCATGGGAGTGGCAACCATTTATCACGCTAGTAAAGGCAGCAATGTATGAAGAAATTGATTGTTATTAGTTGTATTATTTACACCAGCCTTGGTTTTGCCCAGTTTGGTATATTTAATAAAAACCCTTTAATCAACATGGAAAACTTCCAAAAGCAACGTGTGCATTGGGGTTATTTTTTGGGTTTTAATACTTACGACTTTAAATTTGATTACTTACAAGATATCGGAGAAGTGAAAGTTACCAGTAGCTTTGGTTTTAATGTAGGATTGGTTGGAAATTTACGCATCAACGATTATTTTGATTTGCGTTTTGAACCTGGACTTTATTACACCGAAAGAGATTTAGAATTCCCTAATTTTTCTAATTTAAGCCAAGCCAATCGAGAAGCAAAATCTACCTATTTGCATTTTCCTTTATTATTAAAATATTCCGCTTTACGAACCGGAAATGTAAAACCTTATTTGCTAGGAGGATTTTCTACGGCAACCAATTTGGCAAGTAATTCTAAAGCAGTGGATGATAATTTAAACAACCGTTTTCGGGTTAACCAATGGACCTACCACTACGAAATTGGTTTTGGGGTAGATATTTTTACCGAGCACTTTATTTTTTCTCCTTCTATTAGAGGGGTATTTGGTATTGTTAATGAATTAATCCCTGATAACGACCCTAACAGTCCGTGGACTAGCAACATTAGCAGTATGCGTTCCAGAGGTTTGCTGATTAATTTTACTTTTCATTAATTTCCTCTCAACCATTCGCTTAAGGTAATGGCAGTGGCATTGGCTACATTCAAACTTTCTGCATGTTGAAATGGTCCAAATCTCGGAATGGTAATCGCTTCATGGACATAGGTTTTGATGGCATCTGAAATGCCGTGTGATTCGCTTCCCAACACGATAATTCCTTCTGTTTCCAGTTTGGTTTGGTAAATATTGGTACCATCCAACAAAGTGCCATATATTTTTCCGGAGAAACTTTTCAATACTTCATCTAAGTCTACAACATGCACCTGCACTCTTGTTAAAGAACCCATCGTTGCTTGGATCACTTTTGGGTTGTAAATTTCTACGGTATCTTTGTTGCACAATAAAGTTTCAATGCCAAACCAATCACACAAACGAATGATGGTGCCCAAATTTCCCGGATCGCGAACTTGGTCTAACGCAATGATTCTTCCGTTTAATTGCAAAGGTTTTACAGTTGGAATTTTAAAAACTCCCAACATTTCAGAAGCTTGTTCAAAGCAACTCATTTTTTGCATTTCTTGGGTGGTAACCAATTGAAACGGGAATTTTTTATGTAAAAACTGCTCTTTGGTAGTAAACAAGTAAACGGCATCCCATCCAGCTTCTAAAAACTCATGAACTGATTTGACACCTTCTACCAAAAACAATTGGTGTTGGTTTCGGAATTTTTTGGTGTGTAGTTGCGAAATTAGTTTTAACTGGTTTTTAATCACCATAAAAAATGTATTTTTGGACAGATAATCGCATTGCTTTGACTCGAATCGTTACAAAAATACTATTATTACTCCAATTAATTTGGATGTTTTGGGCTTGTAATGCTGTGAAGAGGGTTCCGGAAGGCAAATATTTACTTGCCAAAAACGAAATCAGGGTAAATGACCGTTTGGTAAAAACAGAAGAAATCAACCAATTACCTAGCCAGCAACCTAATACCAAATTTTTAAGGATCCCTTTTGGTTTGCACATTTTTAATTTGGCACGACCCAATAACGATTCGCTGTTTAGAGCGAAATACATCGAAGATACCATCCGATTCAAACGAATGTCGAAGTTGCTTTCGGAAAAACAAGTATATCGTTTAGGAGAATCGTTTTGGTACAAAGGATTTCCAAATTTTTTAAGATCTACCGGAGAAGCTCCAGTTATTATAGATACCAATCAAGTAAACAGAAGTTTACAACGATTGCAAATGTATTATTTCAACAAAGGTTACTTTAGAGTTAGTGGCAGCTATTTGGTGCAACCAACCAAATCCAAAAGAGCCAACGTAACTTACCAACTGCAATTAGGAGCTGCTCATTCATTAGATTCTATTACCGAAAATATTTCTTCCCCAGCCATCGATTCGCTCTACCGATTGTACCAACACAATCGAAAAATTGCAAGCGGGCAAACTTATGATGTGAAGAATTTTGAAGAAGAACGTCAACGATTAAATGGTGTATTCAGAAATAATGGCGTGTATAACTTTCAATCAAACTACATCACTTTTAAGGTAGATACTGTTGATACCAATCAAAAAGCACACATACAAGTTAATATTTCCGATTTTCAACAACGCACCAACGATACCACCTACCAAAAGCCATTTCAGGCGCATCGATTTAACAGAATCAATGTTTTTACCGATACTAACCGTGCTACCGACACCGGAATTCAAGTGGATAGTTCCAATACCCAAGGCATTCGATTGATTAGTTTAGGAAAACTTCGATATAAACCAAAGGCTATTACCAACAATATCTTTTTGTATAAAGACCAATGGTTTTCTGACGAAAAAGTATCGCAAACTTCGCAAGCACTAAACAATTTAAGGGTGTTTAATTTTCCATCCATTCAAGTGATTGAAGATCCAAACGATGAAAATCGTGGCTTGATAGCCAATATTTATTTGCGTCCCCGTGAAAAATTTAGTTTCAATACCTCTATTGATTTTACCCACTCCAACATCCAAGATTTTGGTATTTTAGGCAATGCATCTCTAACAATTCGAAACATTTTTAGAGGTGCAGAAACACTACAATTTGGTATTCGAGGCAATTTAGGAGCATCTAAAGATTTATCCGGCTCTAATGATCAATTTTTTAATGTAATTGAATATGGTATAGATACCAAACTTACCTTTCCTAGATTGTTGTTTCCGGTAAATACCGGTCGATGGATTCCAAAATTTATGTTGCCAAGCACAGTTACCAATTTAGGTTTTTCAAAACAACAAAACATCGGTTTGGATAAAGAAAATTTTACCGGATTTTTTACTTATAACTGGACTCCAAAGCAAAACCGAAATGTGCGTTTTGACTTTATTAATTTGCAGTACGTGAACAATTTGAACATTGGCAACTATTTTAATATTTATCGTTCGTCTTACAATCAGTTAAATCAAATTGCAAATAACTATAACATCAATCCAGATTATTTAGACGATAACAACAATTTGATTATCGAAAGTGGCACCAACGGATTTATTCAAGAAGTAATCAACGGTTCTATTCCGTTAAGCAACGAAGACATTAAAATTGTACGAAGTGTAGAGGAAAGACGTAAGCGTTTAACCGAAAACAACTTGATTCTTGCCACAAGCTTTACCTATACCAAGTCAACCAAAGAAGGGATTACCGATAATTCGTTTAGCATTTTTAAAACAAAAATAGAAACTGCAGGTAACTTATTGAATTTATTTGCCAAGTGGAGCAATGCTATAATTAACGAAGATGGCAACCGAACCTTTTTTAATGTGGCCTATTCGCAATACATCAAAACCGAGATAGAATTGATCAAACATTGGGATTTGAAACGATTTAATGTGATTGCAGTTCGGTCGTTTATTGGGATAGCGGTGCCTTTTGGAAATTCGCAAAATATTCCGTTTACCAGATCTTATTTTGCAGGTGGATCTAACGACAACCGAGCATGGAGACCTTATAGTTTAGGTCCTGGAAGCAGTGGAGGAGTAAACGACTTTAATGAAGCCAATTTAAAAATAGCTTTGAATGCAGAGTATCGTTTTAAATTATTCGGAAATTTTAGAGGTGCTTTGTTTGTAGATGCGGGTAACATTTGGAATGCCTTAGATAATGAAACCATCGAAGCTGCTACCTTTACTGGATTTCAATCGTTACAAGATTTGGCAGTTGGCTCCGGATTTGGTTTGCGATATGACACCGGATTGTTTGTGGTAAGAGTTGACACCGGATTTAAAACCTATAATCCAGCATTGCCATTAGGTAACCGTTGGTTTAAGGAGTATAATTTCCAAAATGCTGTTATCAATCTGGGGATCAACTATCCATTTTAACCAAAAATTGCTACTTTTGTTTTTTCATTTTAATACCTCTTTTTATGTTTCATAGCATTCAACCTGGAGTTGCCACAGGCAAACAAGTTCAAGAGATTTTCCAATTAGCCAAAGCCAAGGGATTTGCTTTACCTGCTGTTAATGTAATTGGATCTATTACCATTAATGGGGTATTAGAAACAGCAGCAAAATTAAACGCACCGGTAATAATTCAATTTTCTAATGGTGGTGCTGCATACAACGCTGGAAAAGGTTTAAATAACGAAAATCAAAAGGCAGCTATTGCAGGTGCCATTGCAGGTGCAAAACACGTTCATACTTTGGCAGAAGCTTACGGAGCTACTGTAATTTTACATACCGACCATTGTGCAAAAAACTTATTGCCTTGGATTGATGGTTTATTAGATGCTTCAGAAAAGCATTTTGCAGAAACCGGAAAATCATTGTTTTCTTCACATATGATTGATTTGTCTGAAGAGCCATTGCACGAAAACATGGAAATTTGCAAAGAATACTTGCGAAGAATGGCCAAAATGGACATGACATTAGAAATCGAATTAGGAATTACCGGAGGGGAGGAAGATGGGGTAGACAATACAGGTGTAGATAGTTCTAAATTATATACCCAACCAGAAGAAGTGGCTTACGCTTACGAAGAATTAATAAAGGTAAGTCCGCAATTTACCATTGCTGCAGCTTTCGGAAACGTACACGGAGTTTACAAACCTGGAAACGTAAAATTAACCCCGGTTATTTTAAAAAACTCACAGGATTATGTGCAAAATAAATACCAAACCGGTCACAATCCAATCGACTTTGTGTTCCACGGTGGTTCGGGTTCTACTTTAGAAGAAATTAGAGAAGCTATTTCCTACGGAGTAATCAAAATGAATATAGATACCGATTTGCAGTTTGCCTTTACCGAAGGTATCCGTGATTACATGACTTCTAAAATAGAGTATTTAAAAACACAAATAGGAAGTCCGGATGGAGCAGATGTTCCAAACAAAAAACACTACGATCCAAGAAAATGGATTCGTGAAGGGGAAGTTACATTTAACAAGAGATTAGAGCAAGCATTTGCTGACTTAAACAATATTAATACGTTGTAAAATTGGTTTCAGGTTTCAAGTTTGTACAAATATAATTACAACTTGAAACCTGAAACTTTTTAACCTTAAACTAATAAAGAATGGCTTGGTTTAAAAGAACAGAAAAAGGGATTCAAACCCCAACCGAAGAAAAAAAGGATGTACCTAAAGGGTTGTGGTATAAAACCCCAACTGGTAAAATCATTGACCAAGATGAATTAGCCAGAAATTTATGGGTGAGTCCGGAAGATGATTTTCACGTTAGAATTGGAAGTAAAGAATATTTTCAAATTTTATTTGACAATAATGAGTTTAAGGAGTTAGATAAAAACATGACTTCTAAAGACCCTTTAAAATTTGTAGATACCAAAAAATATGGAGATCGATTAAAAGAAGCCACCGAAAAAACCGGATTAAAAGATGCTGTAAGAACTGCAGTTGGTAAATCAAAAGGAAGAGACATCGTAGTTTGTTGTATGGATTTTGCATTTATTGGAGGTTCGATGGGAGCAGTAGTGGGAGAAAAAATTGCTCGTGGAATTGACCATGCCATCAAAAATAAATTACCCTTTATGATGATTTCCAAATCGGGTGGTGCCCGTATGATGGAAGCCGCATATTCGTTAATGCAGTTGGCAAAAACTTCTGCAAAGCTTGCTCAATTAGCAGATGCCAAATTGCCCTATATCTCTCTATGTACCGACCCAACTACAGGCGGTACTACGGCATCTTATGCCATGTTAGGAGATATCAACATTGCAGAACCAGGAGCATTGATAGGATTTGCTGGGCCACGTGTGGTAAAAGACACTACAGGTAAAGATTTACCAGAAGGCTTCCAAACATCAGAGTTTGTATTAGAGCACGGATTCTTAGATTTTATTACCCACAGAAAAGAATTAAAAGACAAAGTCAACTTATATTTGGATTTAATTTTAAACCAAGAAATTAGAAACTAACAAAAATCCCGACTGAAGAAATCGGGATTTTTTAGTTTATAGTCCAAAAGCTTTTTGAATATCTTCTACTCGATTTAGTTTTTCCCAAGTAAATAATTCAACTTCTACAACTTTGTCTTTTCCATCCGGTGATTTAAAAGTTTTGGTCACCACTTGTGGCTTTCTACCCATGTGTCCGTATGCAGCAGTTTCGCTGTAAATAGGTTTACGTAATTGCAAGCTTTGTTCAATGGCATAAGGGCGTAAGTCAAATAATTGGGACACTTTTGTAGCGATTTCGCTGTCTGACAAACCGTTTTTTCCAGTACCATAGGTATTGACAAAAATATTACAAGGTTTTGCAACTCCAATGGCATAGCTAACTTGCACCAACACTTCGTCAGCAACTCCAGCTGCTACTAGGTTTTTGGCAATATGACGGGTAGCATAAGCAGCACTTCTATCCACTTTACTTGGATCTTTTCCAGAAAAAGCCCCACCACCGTGAGCTCCTTTACCGCCATAAGTATCAACAATAATTTTTCTTCCGGTTAAGCCGGTATCACCATGCGGACCTCCAATTACAAACTTTCCGGTTGGATTGATGTGGTAAGTGATTTTATCGTGAAAATAAGGAGCATATTGTGGGTATTTGGCAATTATTCTCGGAATTAAAATCTGAGTAATATCCTGATAAATTTTTGCCAACATTTTTTCTTCTTCATCAAAATCGTCGTGTTGGGTTGAAATAACAATCGAGTCGATTTTCACCGGTTGATTTTGCTCATTGTATTCTAAAGTTACTTGCGATTTGGCATCAGGTCTTAAGTAAGTAATTAAATGGTTCTCTCTTCTTAATGCAGCCAATTCTTGCAGCAATTTGTGCGATAAGTCTAAAGCCAAAGGCATGTAATCTTCCGTTTCTTTACTGGCATAACCAAACATAATGCCTTGGTCACCTGCACCTTGTGCATTGGCTTTGGTTTCAAAATCAGCTTCATTTTTGATTCTGTCAACACCGCGATTGATGTCGTCTGATTGCTCATGAATTGCAGATAAAATACCACACGAATTGGCTTCAAACATATACTCGCTTTTGGTGTAACCAATTTTTTTGATTACTTCTCTTGCAATGCTTTGTACATCCAAATAGGTGTTGGATTTAACTTCTCCAGCCAAAATAACCTGTCCGGTAGTTACTAAGGTTTCGCAAGCAACTTTACTGCTAGGGTCAAAAGCTAAAAAATGATCGATTAATGCATCGCTAATTTGGTCTGCAATTTTGTCCGGATGTCCTTCGCTCACCGACTCCGATGTAAATAAATATGCCATAACAAATATTTTTTTAAATGTTTGGTCTGAAAAATCGGATAAAATTGACGTGCAAATGCTATAGTGAAGAACACTGATTTAGCATTTTTTACAGAGGTTGCAAGCAGTCAAATTTTTCCTCTTTTAAGACTTTGCAAATTTACATATAAATTTTTCTTTTTTCCTAAAGGGTTGTGAATTTTTAGGGGAGAGGTCTTTTAATCCATAAAAATTAATTTATCTAGTTATTTAATCTAAATATCAAATTAAAATTAGAATAATTTATGCGTTAAAAATTAAAATAAAATAAATTTCAGTGGTTATTTTCTGAATTTTAAAATTCGACTATATTTGCAAAGTTCTTACAAAAATTGTTGGTTATCACGAAAGCTGGAGGGAATAGACCCTGTGAAAGCTTAGCAACCTCTTCTGTAAATAAGAAAAAGGTGCTACGTTCTATCTCGTTTTATTAGCGAGAACAGATAACATATTTCCTCATTTCTGGATTACCAACTACTTAAAACCACAGAAATGAGTTTGCTTAAAGAAGCCCTACAACATAGAATTTTAGTTTTAGATGGTGCCATGGGTACCATGTTGCAACGATATCAATTTACAGAAGAAGATTTTAGAGGAGAGATTTTCAAAGATTTTCCTCATCCTTTAAAAGGCAACAACGATTTGCTTTCTATCACCCAGCCCGAAGCCGTAAAATCGGTACACCGAGCTTATTTAGAAGCTGGAGCAGACATTATTGAAACCAATACTTTTTCCTCTACCACCATCGGAATGGCTGATTATTATTTGGAAGATTGGGTGTATCAACTCAACTTTCAAGCAACAAAAATAGCCAAAGAAGTTTGTGCGGAATTTACCGACAAACCTCGATTTGTAGCGGGTTCCATCGGGCCTACCAATCGAACTGCTTCCATGAGTCCCGATGTAAATGACCCAGGATTTAGAGCAGTTACTTTTAACGATTTAAGAATTGCCTACAAACAACAAGTAGAAGCTTTGATAGATGGCGGATGCGATGTGTTGTTGGTAGAAACCATCTTTGATACCTTAAATGCCAAAGCAGCATTATTTGCCATTGAAGAAGTAAAAGAAGAAAGAAAACTCGATATTCCAATCATGGTTTCCGGAACCATAACCGATGCCTCAGGCAGAACTTTATCCGGACAAACCGTAGAAGCTTTTCTGATTTCTATTTCTCATATCCCATTGTTAAGCATTGGATTTAATTGTGCTTTGGGAGCTGATCAATTAAAACCTTATTTAAAGCGATTAGGAAGCATGTCTTCCTTAAGCATTTCCGCATATCCAAATGCTGGTTTGCCAAATGCTTTCGGTCAATACGACCAAACTCCGGAGGAAATGCAAGCTTTAATAAAAGAATATTTACAAGAAAATTTGGTGAATATTATTGGTGGGTGTTGTGGTACCACTCCGGAGCATATTAAAGCCATTGTAGATGCCCTCCCCAACCCTCCCGAAGGGAGGGAGTTGCACAAAAACGTAACAGATGAAGTAAATAAAAAATTACATTTATCTGGTTTAGAACCATTAGTAGCACCCCCTTCGGGGGCAGGGGGGGCTTTTGTTAACATAGGCGAAAGAACCAACGTGACAGGTTCCCGAAAATTTCTTCGTTTAATTAAAGAAGAAAATTACGAAGAGGCTGTTGAAATTGCTCGTGCTCAAGTAGAAGGTGGAGCCCAAATTATCGATGTGAACATGGATGAAGGCATGTTAGATGGGGTGTTTGCGATGACCAAATTCCTAAATTTAATTGCTGCGGAACCTGATATTGCAAGAGTTCCGGTGATGATTGACAGTTCTAAATGGGAAATCATCGAAGCCGGTTTAAAAGTTATTCAAGGAAAAGGAGTGGTAAACTCAATTTCGTTAAAAGAAGGAGAGGCAACTTTTATTCGTCAAGCCAAACTCATCAAACGATATGGTGCTGCGGTGATTGTGATGGCTTTTGATGAGGTTGGTCAGGCAGATACATATGAAAGACGCATCGAAATTTGCAAAAGAAGCTACGAAATTTTGGTAAACCAAGTTGGTTTTCCGGCAAAAGACATCATTTTTGATCCTAATATTTTTCCGGTTGCCACCGGAATGGAAGAGCACAAATTAAACGCTTTGGATTTCTTTAGAGCTACCAAATGGATCCGAGAAAACTTACCGTATGCACATGTTTCTGGTGGAGTGAGCAATGTGTCGTTTTCTTTCCGAGGAAATGACAAAGTGCGTGAAGCCATGCATTCTGCATTTTTATACCATGCCATTCAAAACGGCATGACGATGGGAATTGTAAACCCAGAAATGCTTGAAGTATACGATGAAATAGATCCGGTTTTGTTGGAACATGTAGAAGATGTGTTGTTAAACCGAAGAGAAGATGCCACTGAAAGATTATTGGATTTAGCAGAATCATTCAAAAATCAAAACTCCCCTCTCCTTAAGAGAGGGGCTGGGGGTGAGGCTTTATGGAGAAATGGCACCATTCAAGAACGATTGACCTATTCCTTGGTGAAAGGGATTGATGAATTCATTGAAAAAGATGTGGAGGAAGCCAGATTAAGTGCCACTAAACCCATCGAAGTTATCGAAGTAAATTTAATGGCTGGGATGAATGTGGTAGGAGATTT
>Ga0169931_10000392_pt1 | contig 71335 bp, 65 predicted proteins | sample Kivu_15m_20L_FD_129675 | JGI IMG/M metagenome (GOLD analysis project Ga0169931, IMG submission 129675) | Freshwater microbial communities from Lake Kivu, Western Province, Rwanda to study Microbial Dark Matter (Phase II) - Kivu_15m_20L... | ecosystem: Environmental > Aquatic > Freshwater > Lake... | reverse complement strand
GTTGCCAAAAGGTCGTCGTGAATCAAAACGCGTTGTCCAGGCAAAACGGCATCACTGTGGATTTCAATAATTGCACTTCCATATTCTAAGTCATAAGCGTGACTGATTTTTTGATAAGGCAATTTTCCTTGCTTGCGAATTAAGACAAAAGGAACCCCCAAGCGCATTGCAAGAGGATAACCAAACAAGAAACCGCGACTTTCAATTCCGGCTACCGCTTCAATTTCTTGATTTGAATAAGTTTGAACAAGATGCTCAAGTACTTCGTTTGACAATTTTGGGTCCAACATAATTGTGGAGATGTCTTTGAATAGAATTCCTGGTTTTGGGAAGTCAGGTACGTCGCGAATGGTTGCGACTAATTTTTCTTGAAGAGTCATGTCACAAAGATAAGTAAGGAGAAACTTTTAGAAAGGTTTCTTCATCGATTAATTTAGATTCTTTTATTTCCTCAATTTTTTCATATCGACCGCGCTGTTGTCTCATTTTTATGATGGAGTTGGCTTGGTTCCATGTTAAGTATGGATGATTTTTTAGTTCTTCTACGGTTACTTCATTGAGGTTGAGTTTATTTATAGCACCGGAGTTGAGTTTGCAGGATTTTTCAAGAATTTCAAAGGTTTCTAAGTTCATTTTCCAAACTTCCATAAGCTGAGAAATATTGGTAAAACCTCCTAATCTGTCTCTATACTTTATGATTTGTTTGGCGAAAAACGGACCAATTCCTTTTAATTTTTGTAATTCTTCCTCATTAGTACTATTGAGTTCAGGAATGAATTTCTTCGCTTCTTCTTTGGGTTTTAACGCTGTATTTTCTTTGGTGAAAACGGTTCTTTCAGGGAAAAAGGTGGAGTCTTTAATGAGTTCAAAAAGCTCATCATTGATGACAAAAATTTTCTTTAAATCCTCATTTGATTTGAATCCATATTTGCCCCACTTGATGATAATTTCACTTTGTTTTTGGCTTAAACCTAGCCTCATCCAATCTTCGACGGCATATTGATTTGGGTCAAATTTACTTGGTGGAGCGCTGTACTTTGATTTTTTCTCAAAGGATTTCTTTTTGAAAGGTTTGAATTTCTTTTTTTCTTTTGCTTTGAGTTGTTGGGAACTTTCCTCTAAAGTGCTAATTGAAATTTCAAGTTTATCAGGTTTCACCAAAAGACCGTAAATTCTTGGAAAGTAAATTACAGGCAGTAAAACACAAGCGAGTAAAATAACACCTCGTCTATTTCTTTTGGAAATGTAAAAGGGGTCTTTTTCTTGCATGGTTGATTAGTCTTCCTTGGAGGGCGTGGTTAATATTTTATAGAAAAAATAACCTGTCGCTGAAATAACAACAGACCAAACGGAAACCAATAATATAAGTGCTGAAGTGTTCATAGTTTTAGTCTAAAAGATCAGTATTTTCAAAAGATTCGTCTGCCGCATATTGGGGGTTGTTTCGTTTTTTGGCGATGTAAACCATAATCGCAACAGTGACAAATAAACCTACAAGCAGAAAACGACCGAGCCAACCGTAAAAACTTGTTTCTTTCGTTGCATTCTCAATAATTCCGGGAATTGCCCCAACAAAAACGACAATTAAAAATACAGGCGAAACGTACTTAATGATGAATTTGAAAAAGATAGGAACTTTAATGTCAGCTCCTGTATTTATTTCTCGCCAACCTTTGTCCATTCCAAAAACCCAAGCAAAAAGAATGATTTCAACAATGGCAAAAATGACTAATGAAATTGTTCCTGCCCAGTAATCGTATTCATTAAATGCGTCTTGACTAAGCACACATGGAATACCGAGAATTAAAATTATACCTCCAAAAATCCAAGCACCCACTTTCTGTGGAATACCAAAATTATCCTTTAAAAAGCCCATTACAGGAGTTCCCATCGCAAGTGAAGAAGTGATTCCAGCGAAAAATAAAAGACCGAACCACATCAATCCAGCCATTACTCCAAAACCACCCCAGTCACTAAAAAGTTTAGGTAAAACCACAAAACCAATTCCGAATCCTGAACCACCTGAAACCATTTCAACCACCTTATCAATTCCTAAAAATCCAATTGAAATGGGAATAATGATTGCGCTTCCGAGTACAATTTCCACAAATTCATTCATCCACCCCGCACTCATTGCATTTAAGGCAATATCTTCTTTTGAACGCATGTAGGAAGCGTAACAATGAATACTTCCCATTCCTAACGAAAGCGTGAAGAATATTTGTCCTGCTGCGGCTACCCAAACTTTAAAACTCCATATACTATCAAAATTTGGGGTCCATAAATAGTTTAATCCAACCACACCGTCATTAATTGCACCGTTTGAACCAGCTTGTAAAGTGATACCTGTTACAGCCAAAATAGCCCCAAACGCTAAAAGTAAAGGCATACCAATTTTTGCCACTTTTTCAACTCCACCACTCAATCCTCTTGACAGAATGAAAGTGTTTAGACCCAAACAAAAAACCCAGAAAACAATAGGCTGATTGGTGTTTAATTCAATGTAAGTGTTAAAAAATGCACCTACTTCCTCTTGTGACATTCCTGTAAATGTTCCAGCAGCAGAATAGTAAGCCCAAGAAAGTGCCCACGATTCCAAATAACAATAAAATGCTGCAACAGCGATATTTGTGAAAATCCCAAAAACACCGAAATATTTCCAGTATGGGGCTTTTCCCATTGCGTCAAAAATAAAAGGTGTGGAATGTTGTCCATGTCTTCCGCCATATCTACCCATCGACCACTCAACAAATAGAAGCGGCAGTCCCATTAAGAGAAAACAAGTTAAATATGGAATTATGAAAGCTCCTCCTCCATTAGCAATTGCTTGTGCTGGAAAGCGAAGGAAATTTCCTAGTCCCACTGCATTTCCTGCCATTGCCAATACCAATCCAACGCGTGAACCCCATCCTGAGGCATTTGATGTTGTCATTTTTATAGTTTAGATAAGCCAACGAAGATAACATTTTTTGGTAGGGGAGTCAAAAAATGCTTGGTTCACTACAACAAATCCAATGTTTGCTCGATAGTTTTTGGATTATAACCCAATTCTGTTCGAGATTTAGTCAAGTCAAAACCTGTTTTCGGTGGTCGCTTTGCAGGTTGGTTTAATGTGGTGCTGTCTGTACGAACCAAAGTAGCTTTAGAAATCCCAAAATAATCTGCCACGCGACTCACTAAATCAAAAATCGACATGGTTTCAGGGCCTGAAATGTGGTAAATCCCTTTTTTGTCCAATTCACAAATTCGTAAACAAGCCCAAGCTAAATCATCTGCCCAAGTTGGCGCACGGAATTGGTCGTCAATGATTTTCATTTCTTGTCCTTTACTCAAAGCATCTTTTGCCCAGCTTACAATATTGCTTTTCGATAAGTTGTGTCCGATTCCATATACGATAATAGTGCGTACAATCGACCAATTTTCAAAGTCGCCCTTGAGAATCGTATTTTCCGCATCAACTTTAGATTCCGCGTACTTGCTCAAAGGATTAGGTGTGTCTGTTTCTTTATAATTTCCTTGTTTTCCATCAAAAACGAAATCCGTGGAAAGTAATTGGTAATGAGCACCCATTTTCTTACAAGCATCATACAATTTTTCGGAAGCTAAAAAATTTATTTCTCGACAAAGCTTTGGATTGAGTTCACAAGCATCAACATTCGTCAAAGCCGCTGTATGAATAACGTGAGTGGGCTGATAATCTGCAAAAACAGCTTCAATATCCTGCGATGAACAAATATCTAAAGCCCGGTAATTTTCGGCTGGACAGTCAGGATTTCGGTTTTCACCTTTTGAAGTGGCGAGAAAATCAAGATTTCTTTTAATCGCTTGACGAACAATTTTTTGTCCGAGAAGTCCGTTGCTTCCTGTAATTAGTATTTTCATTTTAGAGGTAGGTTATTGTTCTTTACACATGCCAAAAATAATCTGCTTTAGGCTCACCATTCCAACGTACACTCCATTATCTTCAACAGGAGCAGCGCTTAGGCCAATATTGGAAAGAAAACGCGGAACATATCTTTCATTCATACTTGCAGGAATGGAAATTACAGGTTTTTTCATGAGTTCATAAACCGAAACTTCTTCCAATGTTTTATCTAAAACAACAACACCTTTGATTATATCAGAAAGAACTATTATTCCATTTGCGTCTTGTTCATTTCTTTTTTTAATAATTAAGGCTTCAACATTATTAGATTTCATTTGTCTAACCGCCTCTTTAATTGTAGCTAGACCATCAATATAGACGATTTTATCCGTAGCAATTTCCTTCGCTGTTTTATAAGTTGCCATATTTCAATATTTAAAGTTGTTCATTTTTAAGACGGTCTTTTATCTTCTCTATTTGGTGTTCGAGACCAACAACACGCTCAATATCAATTAGAAAAGCTATACCTCTTCCTGGTTCGCACAAATTGCAGTCGAGTTTCATGGCGTTTAATATGCGGTTTGCAGAATGTTCCTCTACAACAAAGAGTATAACATCCGTTTTATCGACTATTGAAATACCAAACAATTTGGATTCAGAAACTCCACTCCCTCGAGCTGGTATGATTACATCACCTGTTGCTCCGGCAGTTTTAGCTTTATCAACAACTTCGTCAGTAATGTCAGGATTTACAAGAGCTACAATTAATTTAAATCTCATTTTCTTTTCTTTTTAAGTAAAACAATCAATTCCATAAACTGAATATATGCGAGAACACTTATGATAGGAAACATACAAACCAATGCAATCATTCCAAAGCCATCAAGAACAGGGTCTCGTCCTTCTACCACCGAGGATAAACCTAATCCTATAGAAACGACAATTGGAACTGTAACGGTAGATGTAGTAACTCCACCTGAATCATAAGCCAACCCAACAAAATCCTTTTTGACAAAAATGGTTTGTATTAGAACAATAACATAAGAAACTATAATAATGGTATAAAGAGGAACACCAGTAACAATCCTAAATGCCCCTAAGGCTAATGCAAATCCTGCACCAACCGCCACAGTAATGCGCAATTGCCACATATTTAGTAATCCCCCAGAAACTTCATTTGCTTTTATGGCAACTGCTGTTAATGACGGTTCGGCAATGGTTGTTGAAAATCCTATTAAAGCTGCAAATAAATAAATCCAATAATAGGAATACCAATTAATCTCATCACTGAAATTAGATGCAATAATGAATTCTGTATTTGAAAGTTGTTTTGCCATTATTTCTCCAACAGGAAACAACGCTTTTTCAAGACCTAATAGAAAAAATGTCAAACCAAAAACAACCATTACAAAGCCTAGTATAACTTTTGGTGCATCGCGTAAAGGTTTTTTTATAACAACAAACTGAAAGAATATGATTAATAAGACAACTGGCAAAATAGCAAGACAAGTATCAAAAAACCGAAAGAAAAAATCAATTAAAAATGTCATGAGATTTTATCTGTAAAAATAAACACCGTAAGCCATAACAAATATCATCGGAAGGAGAGAAGCAAATGAAATCAACCCAAAACCATCAGTTAATGGGTTTCGTCCTTTTATTACTGTTGCCAAACCAACTCCTAAGGCTGTAACCAAGGGAACGGTTATAGTAGAGGTTGTTACTCCTCCTGCGTCATAAGCCAAACCAATAATTTCTTTGGGTGCAAAAGTTGTCATTATTAAAACCAAAATATATCCACCAATAATAAGGTAATATATAGGCCATCCTTTAATGATTCTGAAAACACCAATCAAAATGGCTAGACCTACCGAAATTGCTACAGAAATTCGAAGCCCTAGAGCATAATTATCTTTCTCGTCAGCCGCAAGTAACCCAGCTGTTTCGTTAACATCAGCGGCCTTGCTTGCAATTGCAATTAGTGCTGGTTCGGCGATAGTTGTGGAGAATCCAAGTACAAAAGCAAAGGTCAATAACCAAAACAAACTTCCTTTTTTAGCTAAAGATTGTGCTAGCATTTCACCGATTGGAAATAAACCCAATTCCAATCCTTCTACAAAAAGCATCAACCCTACAACAACAAAGAATAATCCAACCAATATCCCCATTAAATCTGGAAAAGGCTGTCTTAGAACTATAAATTGAAAAAAAGAAACTACTAACACAATAGGTATTAAATCTTTAAATGAGTTAAAGAGTTTGCGCGCAATTTTGTAAAATAACTTTTTAATTAATTGCATTTCAAAGTTTTGATTTAATTACAAATCCCATATCGATCTTTTTCTTTTTGACTGGAACAAGAAATAATGTTTGTGTTGTAAAATCCAAGCCATGATCAGGTATAATAAAACTGGTGAACCCAAAGCAACGAAAGAAAAGTAAATAAATCCAAGTCGAACACGCGAAGATTCAATCCCTAGTTTTCTAGCCCACCAAGCACAAACGCCAAAACTTTGCATTTCGAAAAAAAAGACGATTTTTTGAATAAGCCGTTTCATGGGTTCATGATTTTATTTCCAATCGTGCATTCGAGACAACGCTTGGGCATACAAAATTGCTTATAAATTTCGATAACGGATTGTGATTGCGCTGCGTTTTCAATCGAACAAAGGTGTTTTTCCCATAATCGAGTGATTCGATTGTTTTCTTTTGGAAGATTCGCGAGTTCGTCATAAAAGTAGTCGTACCAATCCCCACGATTAAATTTTTCAGACATCCAATATAACCATGGAATGAACGCGTTGATTTGTAAGTTTTGAAATAGAATTCCTTGTTTAATTTGGAGTTCATCTAGGATTTTGCTCCACAATTGTTTTATGTTTTCAAATAGTTCATCTTGAGGTTCAAAGTGAATTTTGTTGAGAAGCTGAAAACTCAAAAGGGTAAGAATTTCCATGTCATTTTTGGAGGGTCTATTTCCTTTTGTTTTCCAAAGGAGCAACTTTTTTGTTTCCAATTCTGATTTTATAAACAAGATTTTCTCTTCCCACAATGAATAATTTTCTGTTCTAATTTCCTGAGCGATAGGTTCTTGAACAATGAACATAAAATTGTCTTGGTGTAGATTTTTGCCTATTGCTCTTGCTGCTAATAAACAAAGGGCTTCCCAAGGGGCGTAATTATCAAGAAAATTGGTTTTACGATTTAATCGTTGGTGTAAAGCCCTTGTTTGCATATTCAAGAAATAGGGCGAGGGCAATGAAGCAAAAAATGGTTTGCACGGGAACGTGGTCTTTTCGGTTTGCCAATGTTGATACTGACGAAAATGTGCTTCATCAATAAATGATTTTAGTTCGAGTGTGGGGATTTTTTGATTGTTGACAAAAACTGGAACATCGTCTTGATAAACAACATGTAAAACAACATTGTCGTAATTTTTGTCAGTTTGATGTTTGTGTTTAAACCAATCCGAACTTTTTACGTGAAGTTCAATAGAACCATACCATTTTATACCGTCGATAGTTACGCAACCTTGCTGGAAATCCGGGCCGTTTTCGTTGGCGTTGTAATTTCCTACATGGTTTACAATTAATGGTCTTCCGTCAGTTAGTCGCAACATTTGCCACGGCAAACGCTTCATTTTCCAAATGTGATGTAAATATTCCTCTTTCATTCAATACGATTTTCCATATTGAATTTACAAAAAAAAAGCGTTCCGAAGAACGCTTTTTAACTATTTTGGAAGTGGAGTTGTGTATTCTCTCCATTTTGGATCGGCTGGAGGAGCTGTTGCAGCATCAAATTCAAGCGGTTCATCTGTTCCTGGCTTGAACACTACTTTTACAGTAGTTCGTCGGTTGATTTGGTGTAATTTTTCAAATTTAACTTTGTCTTTTGCAAATTGATTGATGTAAGCTTCTGTTAACTTCACCTCTTGTCCTTTCTCATCAACCCATGTCGCTGGTTCCGCTTCACCCATACCAATTGGTTTGATTCTTCTTGGGTCAACGCCTTTTTCCTCAACTAAGTATTTGTAAACAGCCTTAGCTCTATTTTCAGAAAGTACTTGGTTGTGTTCAACTGTTCCTCGAGCATCCGTGTGTGAGTAAAGTTCAATTACAAGTGTAGGGTTGTCTTTCAAAAGGTTTTCCAAGAATTTCAAGGAGTCTTTAGACATACAAGTTTCGTCGTTGATAAAATCCCATCTGTCTAAGAAATAACGAACCTCAGGAGTGCGGATTTCGATTGGAATCAAAGGTAATTCAACAATGAAACTTTGACTTTGGTCTAAACCTTTTGTTGAGATTTTCCCACCTTTTGTATCCGTAAAGTAACGTGCTTTTCCAGCTTTCATGGTGTAGTCTTTCTCAGCAACGATATAGCGAGACTTGTCTTTTTTCTCAACCCATTTTTCTGTTCTACCGGATTTGTCAGTAATTCCTTCCCATTTATTTCCATCCGAATCAGTAACTTCAACACGAGCGCCTTCAATTTTCTTGCTCTTATTTCCAATTTCATAAACAACTACACGTAAATCAAACAATACTGGAGGAACACTATAACTCCAAATATCTGGCGCATATTCTTGGGAAGAAGAAGTTTTCCTTTCAGAGGTAAAGAATCCTGATTTACCATCAAAATCACACATGTGGTAGTCGTTTGCTTTGGAATTAAATGGCCAACCCAGGTTTTTAACTTTAGTCCATTTATTTTCTGTACCCACTCTTTCGGCAGTGAAAATATCCAAACCACCAATTCCCGGAAGACCATCACTTGCAAAATATAGCTGACCTTTTGGTCCTAAAGTTGGGAACAATTCGTTTCCAGCGGTATTGAATTCAGCACCCATATTTTTAGGAATAGAATCCCAAACTTTATTTCTTTTATCGTAGGTAACGTACCATAAGTCGCGACCACCAAAGCTTTTTTGACCATTTTGACTTTCCACCATATCGGAAGCGAAAATCAACATCATTCCATCCTCAGTAATACAAGGATGTCCAACTGAAACAGAGTCATTTGATTTCAATCGTATTTTTTGAATATTATCGAAATCTTCCCCATTCAAATCTGCCATCCAAATATCACAACCTAAATTTTTATTTTTTAAGACAGGGCATCTTGTAAAGAATATTGTTTTTCTTCGGGAGTCAAAACAAATTGAACCTTCACTTTCAACTGTATTGATAATTCCTTTAGTGTCAAAAGGTCTGACATTTGACGGATTCCCTTTTTCGTCATATTCAGCAACAAAAATATCCATGTACTTCATTCCTGTTATTGGGTCTTTCTTATCGCCGGTAGCCTCATCGCGATTGGAACTAAAATAAACCACTCTACCTTTTTTGTCACCAAAAGATGGTGCCATATCAAATTCTTTAGAGTTGATTTTTGTTTCACACTTGACTACAAAACGTGTTTCTTCATTTTCATAGTCCTTAAATTTGTCACAAGCGGCAATCAGATTATCGATTTCTTTAGTTTTTAAATCCGGGGCAACACGCTTGTATTCTTGGTACATTTTTTTTGCGTTGTTAAAGTCTCCCATCATTCGGAGCATGTTACCTTTCAAATAGTAAACTTCAGGAGTTACATCAAAGTATTTCAACTCTAGACATACACCATACCACTCGTTAGCTTTGTCGTATTGCTCAATGTTTCTGTAGCTTTCAGCAACTTGGAAGGCCATATCTCCTTTTTCACGAAGAGAACCTTTAACTCCCAGTTTTTTGAATGCGTCTTCACATTTTGCAATTGCTTCGAAATAATTACCGTTCGCATAAACCATATTCGCATCACGAACATGTTTAGGAACTTGCTTGTTTTGAGCTTGTGTAGTGAAAATACTTGTTAGAACGAATCCTAACAAAATCAGGCTTTTTTTCATATTGGTTTAGTTTACCTTACTTGACAAGGACAACAAAAATAATAAAATTTCAATACGTGCTTGGTTGATAATTATTGTGAGAAAAATTTGTTCTCTTAAATTCTCACAAAATTTATCCACAAACCTTTTCCAAATCAAAGTTGGTGTTTGTTGAAAAAGTTCTCCATTTTTGAAGTAATTGCTGAAAGTTTTCTGGTGGTTCAACTTCAAAATGCAAGCGGTTTTTTGATGTTGGCTGTGTAAAACTTAAACTTTTGGCATGAAGAGCTTGTCCAGGTAATAATGCAAAACAATTTTCAATGAATTTTTTGTAATTGGCCGCACTTCCACCTTTCAATATTTTATCTCCACCGTATTCCGGGTCATTGAAAAGGGGATGTCCGATGTATTGAAAATGAACACGTATTTGGTGCGTTCGACCCGTTTCTAGTTTACACTGAACCAACGTCACATATCCAAAACGTTCAATGACTTTGTAGTGTGTTACGGCATGTTTTCCAATTTCACTGTCGGGGTAAACGGCCATCACTTTTCTGTTTTTTAAGGAGCGTGCCAGATTTCCCGTTATTGTTCCATCTTGTTCAACGTCTCCCCAAACCAAGGCATAATACAACCGGTCGGTGGTGCGTTCAAAAAATTGTTGTGCGAGGTCAGTTAATGCAATTTCTGTTTTGGCTATAACCAAAAGACCACTTGTGTTTTTGTCGATTCGGTGAACTAAACCCGGTCTTCCAAAATAATCTTTTGGCGGATGAGGCAAGTTGTCAATATGATGAACAAGGGCGTTCACTAAAGTATCTTTATAATTTCCATATCCCGGATGAACGACCATGTTTGTGGGTTTATTCACTACTAATAAATCGTTGTCCTCATACCTAATATCTAGAGGAATATCTTGCGGAATGAGCTTTATTTCCCTAACAGGATAAGGCAACACAATTGCAACCTCATCGCCGGGTTTTACTTTGTAATTCTGCTTTACGGCTTTACCATTGACATGAATATTTCCGTTTTTTGCAGCAACTTGAATTTTGTTTCGAGAATATTTTGATAAGCGATCGATGAGGTATTTATCAATTCGCGTTATTTCTTGACCTGGGTCCGCTTTGAATTTGTGGTGTTCAAAGAGTTCTTCCTCGTCATTTTCGGGTTCTTGCACCCAATCTTCTGTCATAATTTGATGAACTTTTTAGTTGCTGTAGGGTGGTTGGAAAGTTTTACGAAATAAATTCCTGCGGGAAGATTTGACACATCGAAAGTGTTTTCTTCACCTGAAAGTTGAATTCTCCCAAAAGCATCTACAATTTTCACCTCACCTTTTTCTTTGTCCGATGACCATGAAATATTTAAAGTCTCATTAACCGGATTTGGATAAATATTCCAAACTACTGTTTCAGGATTTTTGAAATTCAAGCCCAAGGTTTGATCTAAACCCGTTGAAAATATTGGACGCAACATTGGTGAGCCATCGAAGGGACTTGACAACCAAGTAGCTCCACCATCAACGCTATATCTAATTTTCGAGGAATTATCAATGTTTCTATCTAATCCGAGATTTAAACGCTGTGGATCAAGTTGTCGCCAACCAATGTGGAATTTGGTTCCAACTGCAACTTTTTGTAAGTCAGTGAAATAGTAGTGGAGGTATTGATTGTAATACGTACTGTAAATGGGTGTTCGAGCGTTGAATGCGTCGTCTTCATATAAAATCTCACCCGGCTTTCCATTGTTGTCGTCCCAAACGGTTAACAAGAAAAGTTTTTGGGTTACATCATTAACTGTTGGAACAAAATGTAAGGATACACCAATTAACGAGTCGGCTTCGTAAGCATTAAACTCTATTGCTAATCGGGATTGTGTTCCTGTAGGACCAAAAGCTGATTCTGCCGTTCCGTCGTCGTAAGCGTAGAAATTGTAAAATTCTTGGAAGAAAGTTGTACTGTCATTTTGAGGAAGGTTTGGAAATTGAGCATTTGCGCTCGCCTTTACCTCAAAAGCACGTTGTGTACCACCTAAGTTTTTTGGATACTGAAAACCTGAAGTTAAATTGTGAAAACTTGTATGAGTTGTTTGGGGTGCATAGTTGATTTGTTGCTCAGCTAAAGTAAAACCGGGAAGCGTGTAAGAACCGATTTGAGTTCCGTTTTGTAAAACATTTACTATACCATTTTGGTAATTTTCAGGTGTACCACTTCCATTGTGAACCATTACTTTTAATTCGTCCGCCATTTTATTATCGGTAGAATTGACGTAATGATCCCAAGGTGCAAAGGTGTAGGTTTTCAATAAAGAGTTGAGGGGATAAACGAATGCAAAGTCTCTAAATAAGGTGTCGTCATAATAAGATTGGGAACGCAACATGACATAATCAAGGTGGAAATGATCTAACGCTCCCGACAGTGCACCGTAATTTTTGAATCTAAACTGAAATCCTTTTTTGAGGAATTTATTGTCCGTGATTGGAATGTGAACAGCCCTAAAATCATGAACTGGCGAGCCCGCTACCGACCACTGGTGAAACCATTGATTCATTTCTGGAGCATAAAATTCTAGTACCAAAGAATCGGTTGATTCAGGAACATCTCCTAAACCTTCGGGTTGGTATAAAAAACTTAAATAAAGCGAATCTGCAATTGAATTTACTCCAAGATTGATAGGTTTTGAATTCAATCGGTCCGCGACATTTGAAGAGGTGGTGTTAATTTGATAAGGAAATCCTCGTTGATTTAGCCCGTCGAAAGTCGCTACACCTAAAGTTCTTGGATTAAGGGCATAACGGAAATTGTGGAAAACGAAATTATCAATCCAAATTTTACTTGGGTCGTTGATAGGTGCAAAAAATTGACGAGCTGAATCTTGAATAAAACTTGGATTTAAAATGAAAACAGTATCCGAAACATCCGGGGCACCAATAGTGTCGTAAACATAATAGGCTGGGTAAAGTTGTTCTATTTGATAAACAACAGGATAATTTCTCAAGTCACCTACTTTAACAGCAACTTGAGAGAAATTCACGTCTGAAAATGTGCCTGTTGAGAGGTCGAAAGTTCGCTTGAAAGTTGGAACATTCGTGAACTTATTGTAGTCATCTAAAGGCTGTGATGTTGTAGGATCGAGAAGTTTGTAATGTATGGTACTGTAAATTCCAGGTAAAGAAAAATTCTTTTCATACGTTTGAAATTTACTGCTTGAAAAATCATCAATGAATGGAAGTCCAATGGTGTCAGGAATGAAAATAATGGTGCTATCAAAAGAATTTGAACCCGACTTTAAGGTAAACTCATCTTGTTTCGGAAGATAGGGGTTTTCGGATAATGGTGCCTTTTCTAAAGTTTGACTCAAAAACGAAAACGAAAAGCAAATAACCGCTAAAAAATTGAATATCAGTTTCATAAAATACTTAATCTAAAACCCAATTGCTTTTTTCTGCATAGAAATGGTGAATTGGGTTGACTTAACAACGGTTTTTCCTTCAATATATTCAGGTGATTGGCTGTAAATTTTTGCGAGTAGTGAATCTTCTTTCGTCAAACAGTCCGGACAAACGAAAGAATAGGAAGCAAATCCTGTTGTATCCAATATCATTTTGGCTTCCATCATTCCAAGTCCAATTAGATTTGGAAGAGGAAGCGGTTCGCCCAAATCGTTTTGTCCAACAATTAGAACAATTGTTCCGCCGCGAGGCACTCTATCCCCCTCTTTGATTCTTCTTCCATTGTAAAGTTGTTCTAAAACGGAACCATTTTCTTCTTTAGACGGTCGGTAGCGGATGATGAACCTCAGGGATCTTTGTTCAAGGATACTTTCTGCCAATTGAATTTGTTTGTAAATAAGATTCGGCATTTCAACTAATTCTGATTTTTTCGAAAGTCTCAAGCCAATCACCCTTCCGCTTTTGACATGAACTAACGAAATGGCTGTAGGTTCAACCAATTGTTCAACAACTGTTCCTTCAGGTAGTTTAGGATTGTAAACGCTATCCAAAATTTCATATTCCAAACCTAAACTTTCAATTTTAGCTTTAGCTTGAGCACTACTCATTCCCGTTAAATTGGGAACAGCAATTTTTTCACCGTGATTAGTGCTGATTTTTAGATAAAGCATTGTCAGAATTACAACCACTAAATAGAAAATCGCAATTAAACCTATATGCTTTAAAAAGTGCTTAGACAGAAAAAACGCTTTGATTTTTTGGAACATACTTTTCAAACGAAAGAAACAAAAGTAAACAAATTGTTGACCTTCTTAAAGGAACGTATTCATTTCGCTTTTGCTTGAATTCGAACTGAGGTTAATATTAGTACGAATAATAATGCCTCCGCCACGACGAACTTACTTTTCGGAGTGGACTCATCAATACAAGCCTCAACTTTAAAATCGAATACGGATTTAAAAATTCATTTTCAATAATTAGATTCTCGGATTATTGATTTTTCAGAGCAAATCCTCCACTTTTTTGCAAACAAGTTTGTGATTGAAGTTTGTAACGGTATTTTTTGTTTCAAATTGAATTCCAGAAATTGCGGTTTTCATTTTTTCAGCCAGGTCAACATCATTATTTGGTTCAAAAAGTAATCCCGCCTTTCCGTAATTTAGAATTTCTGTTGTGCCTCCAGAATTACTTCCGATAACTGGTGTTCCCTGAGCCATTGATTCAATAGTAACCATTCCAACGGTTTCTGCCAAAGAAGTCATAAGTGTCCAGTCAAAGGCGTTAAAAACAACAAATGGATTTTCTTGAAAAGGCAAGAATAGTACGCGATCTTGTAAATTTTTTGAATATATAAATTCGTTCAATTCTTGTTCATAATCACTTGCTTCTCCTTTCGTCTTTTCACCAACAATTACCAATTTCACTTTTTCATCTGAAATTCTGGCTAAAGCTTTAACTGCTAGTAGTTGTCCTTTCTGTGGGTCGATACGCCCAACAAGCCCAAATAAGAAATATTTTTCAGGAAGATTCAGTTTTTTTCTCGAAAGTTCCTTGGGTTCATTTATTACATTAGTAAAATCAACACCACTTGGAATAACATGAATTTTTTCAAGATTGAAATTTGTGTTAGCAATTACTTGTTGTTTTAAAACATCCAAAGGACAACACCATGCGGCCAATCGATTAAAGCGAATTGTTCTAAAAAATTGCTTTTTCCCTCCACCAAGATTCATTTCCATAAAGTAATAAACCTTGAGTTTTCTTCCGCCAAAAAAAGCAGTTCCGGAAGCAAGACTTAAATCTGTGTAAGCCCTAACTATTAAATTAGGGAAGTCATTTTTGTTCAACCAAAAAGCCAATTTAATAGCCGAAAGAAGAGGATAATATTTCTTATGACTAGGAACGATATGAATGGTTAAACCTTGCTTTTTTGCTTCTTCAATAAACTTGCTTCCTTTCCATCCCAAAACAACCACTTCATGACCACGATTTTTCATCCAAAGAGCGTTTCGAAGTTGGTTCATTTCGAGTCCACCCCAACTATCTGATCCACATAAATAAGCTATCCGATGTCTTTTCATTTCTCAGCGAAAGTAGTCAATACTAACAAAACACTATTTTTGTTGACATGTCCCAATCCCTTAAGAAATCACTCCTCATATTTTTTATTGTCCAATTTCTAATTGCAATTCCTTTGTTTCTATTTCCAATTAATTTATTCAAAGGAAAAGTAGAAATTGAAATAAATGGAAAAACAGCAATAGAAGAAGCACCATTAAGTTTATCTTATTTTATTGGTAAAGGTTACGAACCTTCCGAATTGATGGACATCAAAAATTTTTACCTGACAACAGAAGGTTACTTAATGGCTTTTGTGTTCCTTATTGGTATTCCTATACTTTTTGCATTACGTTTATCCACGTATAGGAAATAAAAAAACCGCCTTTTAAAAAGACGGTTCTCTATATTATTTGTTGTTTGTTTATAGTTTACCCAACTCTTGCTTTACAAGTGCTGATATTACTTTCCCATCAGCTTTCCCAGCTAATTTGCCAGTTAAAACTCCCATTAATTTCCCCATGTCTTGAGGTCCAGTTGCCCCGACAGATGAAATAGCATTTTGAACCTCAGCAAGAATTTCATCCTCAGTAAGCATTTTAGGAAGATAATCTTCAATAACTTTCGCCTGAAACAATTCTTCAGCTGCCAAATCCTCACGACCTTGTGTTTTGTACAATTCGTAAGTTTCCATACGTTGTTTGTGAAGTTTCATACAAATTTTCATTGCAGCTTCCTCGGATACTTCACCACTTCCACCTGAGGTTGCCTCAAGCAACAACTTCGATTTAATATCACGTAATGCAGCCAATTTCTCTTTTTCCTTGGCCAACATCGCTTGCTTTATCGCATCGTTAATTTTAGCTGTAAAACTCATGATTAGTCAACATTATCGTGAAGAAATCCATTTCTACGTATTCCGATTGTTCCATCAGAATTTGCCCCTAATCCATAACGTGACATATTTTGTTCACTGCTTGGGGTACTTCCAGGAAGAACTAATCCTTGTCTTTTGAAAGCAGGTTCTTGTTCGTATTGAGATATGTTCTCTTGCTTTCTTAAACTTGCAGTAACCTTTGCAAGATTATCCTGACGCTCTTGATTTAATCTTTGCTGTTGTTCAGGTGTAATATTGTTGTACTGATTGTTGTGGTTGTATGTTTTTGGTGATGGAATTTCATCAGCCTCCAAAGTATGAACAACCTTTTGAGGAGTGGATTCAGCAACTACTGATTCCTTCACCGATTCACCCTCAGAAGTTGAAATACTACTGTTTATTTCCCACTCTAAGGTTGCCGTTTCTTCAATCGGGCTTTCTTCGTTAATTACCGGCTCTTCTACTTTAATTGCACCCTCGAAAAATGTATTCTCAACAGTTTGAGTTGAAGCAATAACTGCTGTTTCTACAACTGTGGATTGAACAGGAGTTTCAGTTCTTGTAATTAATTGTGGTTCTTGTTCTAAAATTTCTTGAACAGTAACATGAGGTGTAACTTGTTCTACTGTTTTACTTTCTACAACTGTAGGGCTCGTCATTGGCGAAACCACTTCTTTTACCTCGGTTAAATTAATTACCGTTGGTTCAGCTTGCTTTTCTACCCCGTAAATTGGATTAGACTTAAAACCCGTTGCAACCAAAGTGATTCCAATTTTACCTCCTAATGAAGTGTCTTGTCCATATCCCCACGTTACTTCTGCCGTTGCTCCTGCCGCTTCTTGAATATAATCGGTAATTGTTCCGATTTCGTCCATCAAAATTTCTTCGTCGCCAAACGTAATGTACAACAATACATACTTCGCACCACGGATATCATTATCATTTAATAATGGAGAACTTAATGCCGCTTCAACAGCTTCTTGTGCACGATTTTCACCTTCTGCAGTAGAACTACCCATAATGGCATGTCCACTGTTACGCATTACGGTGTTTACATCGTTGAAATCAACGTTGATTAAACCTGTTTCAGCGATGATTTCTGAAATTCCTCTCGCAGCAATGGATAAGATATTATCTGCTAAAGCGAATGCTTGGTTAATTGCTTGTCTTCCGCCAAGTTCAGTGAGTTTATCGTTATTGATTACTAATAAAGTATCAACGTGTTCTCTTAATTTATTAATCCCTTCTTCTGCCAAAGATCGTCTTCTGTTTCCTTCAAAACTGAATGGTATTGTAACAATACCAACCGTTAGGATACCCATATCCTTCGCAACTTGTGCAATAACTGGAGCTGCTCCTGTACCTGTACCTTTACCCATACCAGCTGTGACGAATACCATTTTCGTATTACGAGAAAGAATATCACGTAATTCTTCAATGTTTTCCATTGCAGCGTTCATTCCAACTTCAGGTAACATTCCTGCCCCACGACCCTCTGTTAATTGTTTGCCCAATTGTATTTTGATTGGAACTGGGGAAATGTTCAACGCTTGTGAATCTGTATTACAAACGATAAAATCAACGCCTTTTATTCCTTGGCGATACATGTGGTTAACGGCATTGCTTCCACCGCCTCCAACACCAATAACCTTGATGATGGATTCTGTTCCTTTTGGCATATCGAATTCTAAATTCATGTTGTTAAGTTCTTCCATATTTTAAATTATTTAAGTCCAGAGTCGTCCATCAAACTACCCATGTTATCACTCATCATTTTCCTGAATTTTGAAAAAATATCTGTAAATCCAGGTCTTGTTGGTTCTTCAATATTTTCCGGATTCTTCTCTTCTGCTGGTTGAATTTTCTTATTGTGGTCTGAATGTTGGAAACCTTTTAGAACTAATCCAATCCCCGTTGAGAAAATTGGATTGCTGAATTCTGCAATATCAGTGCTTGCTGATAAATGTTCTGTTGGCAAGCCTAAACGAGTATCCATTCCTGTCACATATTCAAAAAGTTGTTTAATGTGATTCATTTGAGACCCACCTCCTGTAACAACTATTCCACCTAAAATCTTGTCTCTATATCCAGATTGATCAATTTCGTAGTTAACAGCTCCTATAATTTCGGTAAGTCGCGCTTGAATAATTCCAGCCAAAGTATGTTTTGAAATTTCTTTTGCAGCACCATGTGGTCTGGCGATAGAAATTACTTCATTTTTGTCCTTGTTGGTAGGAATTGCAGAGCCGAACTGAGTTTTCAATTTTTCGGCCTGAGATTTCAAAATATAGCAGCCTTCTTTGATGTCCTTAGTAATAACATCTCCTCCAAATGGAATAACTGCCGTGTGACGAATTTTGTGTTCATGAACTATTGCAACATCGGTTGTACCACCTCCAATATCAACTAAAACGACACCGCCTTCTTTTTCCTCTTTACTTAAAACGGCTTCCGCAGATGCTATTGGTTCAAGAACAAGAGGGTGGATTTGTAAGCCTGCCATGTTTACACATGTGTTGATCAAATTGATTTTATTCATTTGACCGGAAATCACGTGAAATTGTGATTTGATTTGAGCGCCTTGACATCCCGCTGCACGGTGAACAGGAGGGTTATTGTCTATGTAATATTCTTGGGGTATAGCGTCAATAATTTTTTCACCATTTTGTATGTTCATGCTCAAAACTTGATTACGAAATTCAGACAACTCCTTTTCAGTGATTAGGGAGTTTGGATCTTTTCTTGAAATCATGTTTTCATGCTGAAAACTGTTGATATGTGAACCAGCGATTCCTACACAAACTTTGGATAAAGTAAGTTGACCTGGAATTCTTAGGTTATCCTGAGCCATTTGAACGGCTGTGCGGATTGATTCGGTTGCTTCGGCAATATTGACAACTTCTCCACGGGAAACACCAGCAGATTCCGTTTTACCAACACCTATAATATCAATTTTACCATGATCATCACGTTGCGCGATGAAACATACAACTTTTGTAGTCCCGATATCGAGTCCAGCAATTACCTCTCTGGCTTTCGCCGTGTTGTTATTTTCTTCTTGTTGCAACGATTTGTCCATCATATTTAACACTTAATAAACTGTAAGTAGACCATCCCTCGTAAGGCATGGCTTCCTTGTAAAAAATTTTCAACCTGTCAAATTTTTCCTTGATTTGTTTCTCTGAGAACGCCGACCCGAAAACAATCTGTTGATCTCCAACCACTGGCGTCAAGATAAAATCTCCTTTATCATTCAGATAAACTTGACTTATTAGACGATGCAGAAAGGGATCCTTGCAAACATAATTGGATAAACGGTAGATATCGTCCAACTTATGAATACTTTTCAATGAATCGTTGTTAATAATAGTGTTGATATTTTGCACATCGAACCGATCTGGAATATTTCCACTAAAAACCATAACTCTTGCCGTGTGTTCAGCATTTTCATTGATGGTGTAACCCTCATCGTCGAGGAAAAAGGATTCACCGTATTGATTAAAAATCCTTGCGATTGGATTGCGAAGTTGAATGAATATAAACCACGCATTTCCGAAATCTCTGTAAACTTTCACGGTTTTTACTTCAGGCAATTTCTTCAATGCGTTTTCGACGCTATCGATTTTTAAGTCTTGATTTTTTTGACCACCAAAAATGAGATTGTTGAATCTTAAGTATTCTAACACTTCATTCTTTGTCAAAAACGCACTTTCTCCGTTTAAATGAATTGAAATTTGCGGTTCAGCAATTTCAGTGTTTGCTTGTTTCTCCTCAGCGTAAAACAAAACAACCACAGTGGCAATTGCCATGAGCACAAACAATGATATTTTGAACCAATTTTTTTTCACACTTATTCAGGTTGAAGTATGGTTTTTAATGGTTGAACTATTCGGTCAATATCTCCAGCACCAACGGTTACAATTATGCCTTTTTGAGTTGTGGAAAAATGCTGTAAAACCTCAGAGGGTTTGAATAAAAATTTCTTTTTCGCATTAATCTTTTCAAATAACCAATCGCTTGTTATCCCATGAATTGGTTCTTCACGTGCTGGATAAATCGGCATCAAAATGGTTTCATCAAATCTGGAAAGTTGAATTGCGAAATCGTTTGCGAAATCACGTGTTCGGGTGAAAAGATGTGGTTGGAAAATGCCGTATATTTTTTGCTTTGGATAAAGCATTCGAAGTGAATCTATAAGCGATTTCAATTCTTGAGGGTGATGTGCATAGTCATCAATATAAACCAATTCATCCGATTTGATATGGTATTCAAAGCGACGTTTTACGCCTTTAAAAGTTTTCAAACCGAAACGAATGTCGTCTTCGTCCATTCCCAACTCGTTGAGTAATGCGATACATGCAAGAGCATTTTCGGCATTATGTAAACCTGGAATTCCCAATTCTACATGGTTCCATCTTTCGCGTCCAAAGTAAACATCGCCACTCAAAACATTATTTTTCCAATACAAATTGCGCATCGTGTAGTCCGCAGTGTCGGAGTCCAAAGCATACGTTTTTGACTTACAGATACTCGGAAGATTCAAACCTTCTCGTTGAATTAATCGCCCGTTCATATCTGTTTTCATGGCATACTGACGAAAACCTTCTTGAAAATGCTCCGCTGTTCCGTAAATATCGAGATGATCTGGATCGGCAGAGGTTACAATGCTTGCGAAAGGCGAAAGATGAAGAAATGAACGATCAAACTCATCGGCCTCAATGACCGACCAAGTTGATTCATTATCTAAAACTAAATTGGAATTAAAGTTTGCACTTATGCCTCCTAAAAATGCATTGCACTTCCAATCAGACTCGTGCAAAATGTGAGCAATCATGGCACTTGTGGTAGTTTTTCCATGTGTTCCAGCCACACACAAAGCTTTGGATTGACGCGTAAGCATTCCAAGAACTTCAGCTCGTTTATAAATTGTAACACCTTTTTCTTTCAGGAAATTCCACTCCGCATGTTTGGCGGGAATAGCAGGCGTAAGAATGAAGAGCGTTTTATTGAATTGGGTGTGATGCACAGGTAAATCCTTTCCAAGATCTTCGTAATGAATTTCACAACCTTCTTCTTCGAGATTTTTGGTTAGTTCAGTAGGGGTTTTGTCATAACCTAAGACTTTAAGACCTTGTTGTCTGAAGTATCGGGCTAGTGCAGACATGCCAATCCCCCCAATTCCTAGGAAATAAACTTGTTTGTAATTATTCAGTTGTGATGGATTCATTTTTTCTTTCGGGTTTTACGAATTATGTTTTCACACACATCAACGATTTCCACAACGGCTTCTGGTTTCTCCAATTTTTTTAGTTCTTTGGCTAACTCTTTTTGCAATTTTTCATTTTTCAATAGAGCAATTGCTTCTGGAATTAGTAATTCTCGTGCTTCTTCATCTTTGATGAGTAATGCGGCATTCTTTTCCACCAATGACATCGCATTTTTTGTTTGATGGTCTTCAGCTACATTTGGTGATGGAACAAGGATAATTGGTTTTCCGATAATGGACAATTCAGAAACCGACAATGCACCTGAACGAGAAATAATTACATCGGCGGCGGCGTAAGCCAATTCCATTCTATTGATAAATTGCATAACTCGAATATGTGAGGTCTCCTCTTCTTGGAGACTATCCATAATGGAGGAATAATAGTTTTTTCCTGTTTGCCAAATCACTTGAACATTGGCTTCTCGCAGTTCGTCAATGTATGACATCACCGATTTATTCAACGTTTTGGCACCCAAACTTCCACCGATAACCAAAAGTGTCTTTTTTGATTTATCGAGTTGATAATAATTTACAGCTTCTTCATAAACATCTTGTTCTGCTTGAAATTCTTTTCTAACTGGATTTCCAGTTAAAATAATTTTTTCTTTTGGAAAGAAAGCATCCATATTGTCATAAGCCGTGCAAATTGCTTCTGCTTTTGCGGCGAGGATTCTGTTTGTTTTTCCCGGAAAGGAATTCTGTTCTTGAATTAATGTTGGAATACCCAATAAATTCGCCATTTTCAAGGTTGGGCCGCTAGCATAACCACCAACACCAATTACCAATTGAGGTTTGAATTTGTTAAGAATACGTCGAGCTTTAAGTAAACTTTTTACCAGTTTAAACGGAAGAAGAAAATTCGAAAGTGAGAAACTGCGTTGGAAACCAGCGATTTTCAATCCTTCAATTTTATAACCAGCTTGAGGAACTTTTTCCATTTCCATTTTTCCCATTGCACCAACAAACAATATCTTGCTTCTTGGATTCCGCCTTTTGATTTCATCGGCGATTGCAATTGCAGGATAGATATGTCCACCCGTACCACCACCAGATATCACGATTCGATCTAACATAATTTCCTAGTTATCGTTTGGTTCTTCTTTTACTTTTTGTTTTTTGGCGTTCAGGTAAAAAGATTGATAAATTCCAATCGATAAAGCCACCATGACAAGGGACGATCCACCCATAGCCAGGAACGGCATATTTTGACCTGTTACCGGAAATATTCCTGTACAAACAAGCATATTTATACTCGCTTGACTAATTATATGAAAACCAATGCCAAACGAAACATATCGTTGAAAAAGGTTGTCTGTATTCACTGAAAAACGGACAATTCTAAACAAAATCCAACCGTAGAGAATTACCAGAATCACTCCACCAATAAATCCTGTTTCCTCAACAAAACTGGCGTAATAAAAATCGGCGTAAGCTTCAGGTAAATAATCCTTTAGCTTTCCATCTCCAAAACCTTGTCCGATTAAACCGCCGTTATGTATTGCCAATTCAGCATTCGCAGCTTGGGCGTTATCAATCGTGTTTTCTGGCTCAGCATAGCGATTGGTCACACGATTTACCCAAGTTGTTAAACGGGGTAAGATTTTTATTTCTGGAAAATTGAGTTGAATCACAATAACTAAAGCGAGTCCGCCCAAAAGAACCCCAGCGATTGTCAAAAGTTTGGTGAAAGGTACTTGACCAATAAAAAGGATTACCATACAAATCATGAACACCAAAGCTGCGGTTGAGAAATTGTCACGGAAAATTAATCCTACCACTAAAATTATCGGGATTAACAGTTTCCAAAAAACAATTTTCCACTCGTCCAAGTGATCCCTGAAAAGGACTAATTGCCTGGAAAGGAAGAGGATAATCGCCAATTTTGCGAAATCCGAAGTTTGGAAAGTAAGGTTAATAACTGGAATTTTCACCCATCGTCCTGCGTCGTTCACTTTCATCCCAAAAAGGGCGGTGTAAATGAGTAAAGCAATACTGAGTAAGAAAGCTAGACTTGTATATTTTGCTACAAATTGAGGGTCCTTTTTATGAATCCAATACATTCCATAAATAGCCAGCGCAACGAAAATGATGTGCTTGAACATGTACCCACTCAAAGTACCTTCTTCCACCTTAATCAAAATGGAAACGAAACTGAACGTCGTTACAATGGAACCCATCATCATTAATAAGACAATGATCCAAAGTGAGCGGTCGCCCTCAAACTTGTTCAGTAAGCGATTCATTTCAGTTGTACGAGGTTTAAAAATTCATTGAATTGACGAACAGCGTTTTCCGTATTTCCGTCTGATGAGGTGAAAAGTAAAATCCCTGGTTTGAAGGATTTTTCTTTGATTTGAGCAAGCTGATTTTGTAATTGGTTTTCCAAATCACTATCTTCATTGTAAACCAAACAACTTAAAATATTGATTTCCCACTCGGAATTTAAACTTTTTAGCGCACTAATTTCTGCTTCATTTCCCAACCATAAAACAGGAAATGGAAATGCGCTTAACGTTAAATTCAACACTTCAATATTCGGATAAACCCAACTAAAAACATCCATTCCAAATAGTTTTCCTTTCGGTTGTAAGCTCGTATCGTTCTGTTTGAAAAGACCTTGTTCTTTAGCACTTTTCAATTGTTGGTTTATCTTCAAAATTTCCTTCTCGCTCATAATCTCCTCGTAATTTACAATCTTCTAACTGCTTGTTTAAATTGATTTCCTCTTTCTTGGTAATCGGTGAATAAATCAAAACTTGCACATGCTGGAGAAAGCAAAACGGTATCATTTTTCTCGGACAATTGGTAAGCGTACGAAACTGCTTCCATTGCAGATTTTGCTTCTACGATAGTTTCTACCACACCTTCGAATGCTTCAATGATTTTTGCGTTATCCAATCCAAGGCAAACAATCGCTTTCACTTTAGACTTTACCAAATCCATCAACTCGTTGTAATCGTTGCCTTTGTCCACACCACCTACAATCCAAACGGTTGGGTTTGTCATACTTTCAAGGGCATACCAAGTTGAATTGATGTTGGTAGCTTTTGAGTCGTTGATAAATTCAATGCCGTTTACTTTAGCAACGAACTCCAAACGGTGCTCAACGTTTACGAAATCTTCTAAACTTTCGCGAACGGATTCTTTTTGAATTTCTACAATTCTCGCAGCAATTCCAGCTGCTAGAGAATTTTGGGTGTTGTGCCTACCCTTCAAGGCGAAATCGTGTACTGACATAATTAATGGATCGTTTATGTTTATGGTTATTTGTTTTGTTTCTTCTTCATAATACCCTCCAACTTCAAGTGTTTTAGTCATTGAAAATGGAGCGGTTTTCATTTGCAGTTTTTGTCCTTCCAAAGCGGCCGCAATCGTTGGATCGTCGGCATTGTAGATGAACCAATTGTCCGCCGTTTGATTGTTGATGATGCGCATTTTGGAAGCCACGTACAAAGACATATCGTAGTTGTAGCGGTCTAAATGATCAGGTGTAATATTGGTGAGAATTGAAATGTCTGCACGGAAATCATACATGTCGTCCAACTGAAAAGAACTGATTTCCAGCACATACCAATCAAAATTTTCATTAGCAACTTGTTTTGCGAAGCTTTTTCCAACGTTTCCACCCAAACCAACATTCACTCCCGCCTTTTTCAAGATGTGGTGAACGAGCATGGTGGTGGTTGTTTTTCCGTTGCTACCAGTGATACAAATGGTTTTAGCTTTATTGTAGTAACCTGCGAACTCAATTTCCGAAACGATTTTCACACCTTTTTCTCTAAGCGCTTTTATAATTGGTGCTTTCTCAGGAATTCCAGGAGATTTCATCACTAAATCAGCAGAAAGAATGCGCTCTTGAGTATGTTGTCCTTGCTCCCATTCTACACCTAAGGTTTCCAATTCGGCTTGAAATTCCGGTGAAATCTTCCCAAAATCGGACACAAAAACTGTCCAGCCGTGTTTTTTTGCCAACACAGCCGTCCCAACGCCGCTTTCACCTGCACCAAGAATGACAATATTTTTACCGCTTCCGTTCACTTTTTATCTCACTTTTAAAGTTACAATGGTCATTACCGCCAATAAAATTCCCACAATCCAAAAGCGGGCAACGATTTTAGCTTCATGGATTCCTTGTTTTTGGTAGTGGTGATGAAGAGGTGCCATTAAGAAAATGCGCCTTCCTTCGCCAAAGCGTTTTTTAGTGAATTTGAAATAGCCAACCTGTAACATCACCGATAAGTTTTCAATCAAGAAAATACCACACAAAACAGGAATCAATAGTTCTTTTCGAATGGCAATGGCAAAAACGGCAATTATACCACCAAGCGCCAAACTACCTGTGTCACCCATAAATACTTGTGCTGGATAGGAATTGTACCACAAAAATCCTATACAAGCTCCGACAAAAGCTGCAATGAAAATCACTAATTCTTCTGCATGGGGGATGTACATTACATTTAAGTAATCGGCAAAACGAACGTGTGAACTTACATAAGCCAAAACGGCTAAAGCAATTCCAATGATAGCCGAACTTCCTGTTGCGAGTCCGTCAAGTCCGTCCGTCATATTAGCACCATTCGACACTGCAATCACAATAAAAATCACAATTGGAATAAAGAGTAACCAGCCGTATTTTCTCGAAGTATCACCAATTAACCAGTTGTAATTGAATTCATTATCTTTAATGAAAGGGATAGTTGTGGTCATGTCGTCGGTGGCAATCCATAAATCCGTATCGCCTTCCTCTGTACGTGCGTGAAGGTCGGTTACAAATTCTTCCCCTTCTTTTAGTTCGTAGCCACTTTCAACGCGTTTGTGTACTTTGACATCATCTGAGAAATAAAGCATTCCTCCTACAATTACACCAACCCCAATTTGCCCAATCACTTTGAATTTTCCTTTCAATCCCTCTTTGTTCTTCTTGAAAACTTTGATGTAATCGTCCAAAAAGCCAATGAGTCCGAGCCAAACCGTTGCAAGAAGCATTGTCACCACATAAATATTGTGAAGTTTGGCAAAGAGCAAGGTTGGGATTAAAATTGCGGAGAGAATAATGATTCCTCCCATTGTGGGTGTTCCTGATTTCTCAATTTGACCCGCCAAACCTAAATCGCGAACGGTTTCTCCGATTTGTTGTTTGCGCAAAGCATTTATGATTCTTTTTCCAAATACGATGGAAACAACCAAGGACGCAATTAAAGCCATTCCTGCACGGAAAGAAATAAAGTCAAACAATCCCGCGCCGGGAATATTCAATTTATCGAGGTAATCAAATAGATAATATAGCATAGTTATTTTTTGAGTTGTTCAAGTATTTCTTTAGCAATTGCGACATCATCAAAAGGATGTTTTACTCCGTTTATGTCTTGGTATTTTTCGTGTCCTTTTCCTGCAATAAGTACCACATCACCTGAATTAGCAAGGGTTAAAGCAATTTTTATGGCTTGTTGTCTATCAGTAATTCGGAGGGTTTTAGCTTTGTTTTCCACGGAAACACCAAGTTCCATTTCATCCAAAATGGTTTCTGGATTTTCTGTTCTTGGATTGTCGGACGTAAGCACAACTTGATGACTTTTTTGTGCAGCAATACGTGCCATTTCTGGTCGTTTGGTTTTGTCGCGGTCACCACCACAACCCACCACAGTTAACACTTTTTGACCTTTTTGGCAAACTTGTGAAATGGTTTGAAGCACATTTTCAAGTGCATCTGGTGTGTGAGCGTAATCAACAATCACATTTATTCCACCAAGACTTGTGAAATGTTGAAAGCGTCCGTCCACTGCGCCGAGATTGCTAATCACACGTAAAACTTCAAGTTCGTTTTGCTCCAAAATTTGCGCAATTGCATAAACTAATAAAATGTTGTAAGCATTGAAAGCACCGACAAGTCTTGTGTAAACCTCTGTTCCATTGATTTGTAAAACCAAACCGCTGAGATTGTTTTCCAATACTTTTCCTTTGAAATCCGCAGGATATTTTAAGGCGTAGGTTAACTTTTTAGCTGAGGTATTTTGCAACATCACTTGTCCATTTTTATCGTCGGCATTGGTAATGGCAAAACTTCCTTTCATCATTCCATCAAAAAATCCTTTTTTGGCTTGAATGTAAGCAGCAAATGTTTGGTGGTAATCAAGATGATCGTGTGTAATATTTGTGAAACCTGCAACTGTAAAATTTAGGCCTGCGATGCGTTTTTGGTGAACTGCATGCGAGCTAACTTCCATAAAACAATACTCACAACCTTCCTCAACCATGCGTGCTAAAAGAGCATTCAGTGCAACAGGGTCAGGTGTTGTGTGTGTTGATGGAATTGGGTTTGTTCCGATTTTGTTTACAACAGTAGAAAGTAGGCCGCAGTGGTAACCAAGTCCGGTGAACAAATCGTGAAGAAGTGTCGCGGTGGTTGTTTTTCCGTTCGTTCCTGTAATTCCAACCAACCTCAACTTTTCGGATGGATGGTCAAAAAATGAGCAAGCTATTTCACCTAGAGTTTGAGCAGTATCTTGAACAGTTATTATACAAGCGTCCTCGGGCAACGAAACGTGTTCTTGAACCACAAAAAACCTACAACCTTGATTGTAAGCTTGTTCAACGAATTGATGTCCGTTGGAGGTGAACCCAACTATCGCGAAAAACAGGCAATTTCCCCTGGCTTTTCTGGAGTCAAATATCAATTCGTGTACTTCAAAAGAAGCGAAACGCGAATCTATTTTGGACGGAAAAAGTGTGCTTAAATTCTTCATGGCGCCAATTCGATTTTAATGAGTTCACCTTTTGCGAAAGCTGTTCCTGCCTCACGTGATTGCGAGACAACTTTTCCGTAGCCGGACATTTTAACTTTAAGTCCTTTTTCTTCCAGAAGAAAAACTGCATCTCTTGCTGTCATTCCAAGTACGGATGGAACCAAATCCTTTTTAAATTCTTTTTTGTCGAGTAAGATTTTTCCGCGTATTGTATCTGATTTAACCCAGTTGTTCCCAGAATTTAATTGATACGCGATTCCCAAATGATTGAGAACGTAGGTGATATCTCGTTTGTGTCCCGTTTTGATTATTGGTAATTCAGCACTTTTCTTTTTAGACTGATTAACCGCTTCATGGTAGGCAAGACGCGAGGCATAAACTTTATTGGCAATAGCAGCGAAAACAGTTCCCGAAACTCGTGCTCCATAATATTCTACTTTCGGTTTGGAAATCACGACTATACAAGAATAAATAGGATCGTTAGCAGGGAAATAACCAACAAATGAAGCTTGGTAAGTACTTGTGTTTTTATCACCAAAAGTTCCCGCATCGTTACGAAGTTTTGCTGTTCCAGTTTTTCCAGCAATTGTAAATTGAGAACTTGTCAGATCTTTTCCAGTACCATTGGTCATTACTCCCTCCAAACATCGCTTCATAATGTCGATAGTTTCTTTGGAAGCAATGTTGTTGTAGAGAACCGATTTAGGATAAACCTTAATGATTCTTCCACCTCTTCGAATTTCTTTAACGAATTGCGGTTTAAGGAATTGACCATTATTCGCAACAGCATTATAAAAAGCTAAAACTTGAAGGGGAGTCATTTGTAACTCATAACCAATTGAAGTCCAAGGGAGTGAAGTTCCTGACCATTTTAGATGTCCGGGACGATAGCAAACAGGGGTTGGTTCACCAAGAATATCAAGTTCAAGTGGCTTCGTTACACCAAATTTATCCAGTCTTTTTATATAGTTGGAAGGGTCTTTTTTATAGGCATTATGTATAATTTGTGCAATAACGTTGGATGACTTTTCGAATGCTTTTTGAATGGTAATTCTGCCATAACCTCTACCATCATTAGCGTCTTGTAATGTTGCACCTCCAGCAAAAACATATTTTCCGTAAGCGCCAACGGTATCTGTGATTTTGAATTTTCTATCCTCTAATCCTGCCATAAGCGCGGCTAATTTGAAAGTTGAACCCGGTGTTTCCAATTCCCCTACTGCATAATTATACGATTCGGTCAACTCTCCTTTCTTGTTTCTGCCGAGATTTGAAATGGCTTTAATGAATCCTGTTTTCACATCCATCACAATCACACAACCGTGGTCGGCTTTCATTACATTTAATTGGTTTTCCAATTCGGAATGTGCTACTTCTTGGATTTCTTTGTCAATGCTTGTTACTAAAGAAGCTCCCTCAACAGGCTCTTTCACAATTTGACCAATTTTTTTCCATCCCGTAGAGAATTTTTGTTCCACCTCTATACCATTTTCACCTCGCAAATAGTCATAAAATGCCCCTTCAATTCCCACTCGAAGTTCCTTTTTGGTTTTTTCGTCCAATTTGTAATAGCCAAGTGTTCTCTCTAAAAGATTTCCGTTTGGTTTGTCTCGTTCGATAATCTCATCTGTATCAATGATTCCGCCTTTCATTCTTCCTAGATTGAAAATTGGAAGTTCACGCAATTTTTGACGTTGTGAATTCTTGAGTTTTTTGGCAATATTCAAGTATCGATTTCCGTTTTTGCGACCTGACCTAATATAATTATCCCATTGAATAGCGGTTCTCCCATTTGGAAAAAACTTAGCCAAACCTTCAGCTAAATTGGATACTTCTGCATCAAAAATCTCTTGTTTGACCACAGTAGGATCCATGTGAATGTCGTAGTAACTAACAGTTGTCACCAAAGGAACAAGGTTGATGTCCAATATGTCTCCTTGTCGAGGAGTTCTTTCAACAAGTCTGGACGGAATGGTTTGATCGCCTTCGTTTGTTAAGAAGTGTTTTCTTCCTTCACGTTGAATTTGGTAAACTTTGAAAATAACGGCAAGCCCAATACCGAAAAACCCGAGGGAAACGGTAATTGCACGTTGCTTATATGTCATTACAAATTTACTCACTGTCTTTTTCTGTTACGCGAATTACTTTAAGTGCATTTTGGCTTTCAACCAATCCTTTTTCTTTTAGTGCTTTAGCTATTTTATAGCGACGTGTCTTGATTTCAAATCGTGTTTTCGCGTCAACAAATTCAGCAGTATTTTGGTCTAATTCACGTTGGTTGATTGCGATTTTTTTATTTAAATCTTTGATGTAATGGTTTTTGTAAACGAATGCAGCAGCAAGCAAAAGAAGAAAAAGGATGTAACTCAAATTATCCAAAATGAATTTACTATTCAAAACATCACCGCTCAATAACTCCGCGATGGTGTTATTGGATTTTTGTTGCTTGTTTTTTTCTGCTTTACCTTCCATGATTAATTCCTTTTAGCGATTCTTAGTTTAGCACTTCGAGCACGTGAATTGCGCTGAATCTCCTCTTCATTTGGTACAATTGGATGGCGAACTACCTCTGTAAAAGGCTTGATGAGGTTTCCATAAAAGTCTTTTTCTTGTTTGCCGTCAAAGGAGCCGTGTTTCAGGAAATTTTTCACTAAACGGTCTTCCAAAGAATGGTAGGACATCACCACCAATCTTCCTTCAGGGTGAAGTGCCTCTTTGGTTTGTAAAAGGAGTTGTTGAAGCACCTCCAATTCCTGATTCACTTCAATGCGAATGGCTTGAAAAACTTGGGCAAAAAACTTGTGATTTTTGAATTTAGGTGCAAAATTTCGCAACGCATCCATTAATTCAAAGGTTGTGGTAATAGCTTTAGATTGACGTTGATTTACAAGAGTTAAAGCCAAAGCTCGAGCGTTATTCAATTCTCCGTAGGTTCTAAAAATGAATTGCAATCTTTCCTCTGTTGCTTCATTTACCACATGAAAAGCGGAAACAGTTTGCGCTTGATTCATTCGCATATCCAAAGGGGCATTTTCACGAATAGAAAAACCTCTCGCAGCTGCGTCGAACTGGTGGGAAGAAACACCTAAGTCTGCAAGAATTCCATCAACTTTTGGGAGTCCCAACATTCTTAAATGATTGTAGAAGTAGGCGAAATTTGCAGCGACAAAGTGGAAATTAGGTGCTTCCCAAGCATTTTTTGCGGCGTCACTGTCTTGGTCGAAAGCGATGAGTTTTCCTTTCTCTGAAAGTTGATCGAAAATGGCATGGGAATGACCACCTCCACCGAAGGTTAAATCCACGTAAACTCCGTCGGGACGGATATTTAGTCCTTCCAAACACTCACCGAGGAGTACAGGTATGTGATAAATCGTATTAGATGTCATTTCCCAAATTACCCATTACTTCATTCGCTAAGTCGGCGAAATTGCCCATGTTGTCATCGATGTACGAGAAGTACTTCGCACGATCCCAAATCTCAACACGGTCATTGTAAGCAATAAGCATCACCTCTTGTTTCAGACCAACGCGTTCGGCCAAAGTTGTAGGAACTAAAACACGTCCAGCGTTGTCTAAACTGATTTGTTTAGCGCCATGATGGAATAGCCTGTAAAATTGGCGGTTGGCTGGAACAAAGAGGTTAAGTTTGGATAATTGCTGACTGATTTTTTCCCATTCTGTCATCGGAAAAAGAGTCAAACAATCCTCGAAACCCTTGTTGAGCATGAAATCGCGTTGAGCGGTAGCAGGGAGTTGCTTCCGTAAACCGGAAGGAAATAAAAATCGGCCTTTTTCATCCAATTTTACCTCAAACTCACCAACTAAACCTGACATAGCGAAAAATAATGGGTAAAAGTAGAGAGATTTTTACCACTTTTTACCACGAATTACCATTTTGTTGATAACTTGAAACGGCGCAGAGATGAAATAGGTTTCATTATTCTTAAAAAAGGCACATCAATAAAAGGATTTAGTGGAATTTTTTAAGTGTGGGAGAAAGTGGGAGTGAGTTTGAATTTATCCCCCGTAAACAAAAAAATTGATTCAATATGCTATTTGAATTTCGCTTGGAGAATTTGTTATTCTCAATCTTAATTGGTATAAATTCAGCAGGCCCTCTAAAGTTAAAGTTTAAAATACACTACGTGTCTATTTTGTTTGATTGACATCGGTTAACTTATACCAAATGCTATGCATGTTGTCGTATAAAAAATTACTTCCGCCACGGCGGAGACTTTTTATGTCAGCGACGGTATTATTTTAGGTATTGACTAAATCTTATATCTCAACCTTTTTCTTAACGAAGAAAGCCAAATAATCGTCCAATTTAGAAGTGAGGTAATACGGCAAGTTCATCAACAAATACACAGTACCTCCTGGTGTTTTGTGTTGTTCAATACTAAAATTACCAGCATACAAACGAACAGCAAAGGGATGTGAAGAGCGTTCCACAAATTGATGGAGTGAGCGTAAAGTACCTTGTTTGCCAGACTTAATTTCTATCGGAATTAGTTTGTCTTCGTAACGATAAATCAAATCCACTTCTGCATTGCTATCCTTGTTTTCACGCACCCAAAAATTTGGTTTATGTTGAATTTCATCCTGCACAGCGATCAATTCTTGAGTCGCCAGATGTTGGATAATTTTTCCACGTTCAAAATCGCACAAATCGGAAATACCAATCATTTTTCCTTGTAAAAGCAAGGTTTGATTTAGTAAGCCTGTATCCAAAAACTGTAAACGTGGACGCTTTTTTATATCGGGAACAATTGGTGCATCCATGCTTGTAGTTGGGTAAATTAAACGAATAATTTTTGCTAAATCCAATGCTCGTAAAGCTTCACCTACCTCACGCGATTTGTAATTTGAATTCCCAAATCCTTCAAAGGAGATACGAACTTTTTCAAAAGGCGCACTTTCTAAAACATGTCTTAAAATGTTTCTTTCCGTATTGTTTTTAGCATATTTCTCAGTGTCATTCAAGTAGGATTGCCAAAGTCGGTTGTAGTATTTTTTTAGGTTTGAGATAGGTGTATTTTTTAGGTATTGTTGCAGAATTTGCGGCATTCCTCCGAGCAAGGTGTAAGTGTGAAATTGCTCCAAGAGTATAGTATGTGCATAAGACGGAATTGGAACAGTATGGAATGTGTCCAACATATTTTCGGTATTTGTTGCTCTTAAAAACTCCTCAAAACTTACGGGGTGCAAATACAAAAAATCAACTCGCCCAACAGGAAAACTCGCCACTTTTTGAAGCGCAAATTCCAGTAATGAACCTGCTGCAATCACATGAATTTCTGGCAAATCTTCTTGAAAATAACGAAGCATTGCAATCGCATTTGGAGCTTCTTGAATTTCATCGATGAACAATAAAGTCGAACCTTTTTTTAACGCTAAACTTTTATACAAGACAGCAGCACTAAAAATTTCCCTTGCTGATTTTAGTTCAAACAATGCTTTTTCCGTCTCCCTTTCTAAGTTCAATTCCACATAATTCTCAAATTCCTTACTAAAATTTCGAACTAATGTGGTCTTTCCGACTTGTCTTGCTCCTCTCAAAATAATCGGAAATTTTTCATTGGATTCTTTCCAAAGAAGCATCTTCTTATATATGTTCCTGAATATCATATTAATGAAGTGATTTATTTGACTACAAATGTAATAAATAGTATGCAATAAATGTAAATAAATGTAATAAAGAGTAATCATTATTCACTCACAATTGTAACAAAGAGTACCCTATATATCAATATTCTTGTAATAAAACGTAGGCAATTTGAATTGCATTTAAGGGCTAAACAAAGGGTCATAATTGTGACTTGATGTGCCAAAAAGATGAAAAAATGGATGTTTTGGCACAATTAGAGCATTCAAAACAGTGTCTCTATCTGCTTAAATGCACAGGGAGAATTAGTCGAGCACCTAGAGAATAAACGAAAACGAATACAGCTCCGCTGTTTTAACGCAGGAATTGAGGGGGGATTGTTTGTTTTTAGGGGAGTAAGAAAGGAGATTTTGACGGGTACAGAATTGTTGGCAGTTTTATGTCAATATTTCTGCAAAACGACATTCTATAAAATCTAAATCTGATGTTTAATTTCATCATTGATTAATTGTAATCAATTATTTAAAAGCCAGTCAATTACGTTCATTTTATGTATTCCTTTGTAGGTGGTTTCAGGTTCAATATCCATTGTTAATAAGGTTCTTTTATTGTAATCCTTAACTAATTCAAAAGGACGCATTTCACGTTCGAAAGTACTTTGCTCTTTAGCACTCCATGCCACTTGATAATATTCCCAATCACCACTATTATTCATTACAGCGAAGTCCACTTCTGTTCTTTCGGCTTTACCTATATATACACGTCTGTTTTTACGTAACAATTCCAAAAAAATGATGTTTTCCAAATGATGTCCGAAATCAGTGATCTTTGTTTTTCCGAGTAACGCTTCTTTAAATCCTAAATCCACGGTATAGTACTTTTCTTGTGTGCGAAGCAGGTTTTTCCCTTTAATATCATAACGTGGTACTTTGTAAAACAGGTAGGCCTCTGTAAGAGCATTCAAATAATTATCTATAGTGTGATGGGATACTGTTTTTCCTTCATTTTTCAGTACATTAGAAATTTTCGAGCTAGAAAGAGGCGAGCCAATATTGTTTAGCATGAATTTAAAGACCAATTCAAAATTCCCTTCTTTATACCATTTGTTACGAATGAAAATGTCTTTTTGTGCAATATCGTTATAAATGTTTTGAAGGTATTTTTCCATTTGATTTATGGGTAGATCAATCATGCCGGGCATACCCCCGTTTTGCATGTATTGGTTAAATAATAAGTCCAAACGGCTTTTATCCTGAAAAGCACTGACATACTCTTTGAAAGATAAGGGGTAAACCGGAATAGAAATATAGCGCCCTGTTAATAAAGTACCCAGCTCACTACTTAGTAAGTAGGCGTTTGAACCAGTGACGTAAACATCAATATTCGATTTAACAAATAATCCATCGACAACTCGTTCAAACTCTTTTACATTTTGTACCTCATCTAAAAATACATAACATGGTTTTGACAAATCCAATTGATGAACAATATGATAATACAAGCTATCGATATCGTTTAAAAATCTACGATTTTCAAAATCTTCAAAATTCATGAATACGGTTTGATTTTCCGAAACGCCCTCAGTTTTCAAGTATTCACGAAACAACTGCATGATGGTACTTTTGCCACATCGTCGAACACCAACTAGCATTTTAATAAGATTTTTATCTTTCAAACTTTTTAAAACCTCAATGTATTCCGTTCGTTCTATCATAATTTGGATTTTCTAAAACTCGTTATTTTTTACAAGTTTTGGCAAATTTAGGCGATTAGTTGAATTTTCCAAAACTTGTTGAATTTTACAAGTTTTGGAAAATTGAAGTTAATTCAAAGATTTGTGTCTAATGCCGCTACGACATTTAACAAAGGTTTTTTTTGTAAAAGAGAATGTATCGCAATTGTTATTTGTTGTGTGAAATTAAATTCAGCAACAGTGAGTTTACTTTTAACGAAGAATATTTCCATAATCTCCGAAGAAAGTAAAACGAATTCCACGCGGCAACACGCACAAAGAAAACGATTCAAACAATCATGATTAGCACTTGGGGAATAAACGAAAATGAATACAGCACCGCGATTTTAACGCAGGAATTGAAGGCGGATTGTTTGTTTCTTAAGAAGGATTAATGAGGGATTGAGAATGATTAGTATGCTAAGGGAAGAGGTTCTTCAAGGTGACTTTAAAAGAAAAAAAAGCCTCCAAACAGGCTTGATTTAATTATTTCACATAGTGGATATTATCAGTACCTTTTCGGAGTGGATTAATATAGGGTAATGAAAAGTGGGTCAGATGTTCTTATTCAGATTGGAGAATTTTCAACTCTTTTTTCAGAAATTTTGAATACTGAGAAAACATGAATTTGTAAAAAATAGCTCTATTTTCTGTTCTTCGTGAAGACTCTAATGCGTCTATGTATTTGATTTTATCTTGTTTAAAAACGATAGTCATTGGTAGCTGGAAATAACACAAAATGTAATTCATCAACAATCTCGCAACCCTCCCGTTACCGTCACCGAATGGGTGAATACTCACAAATTCAAAGTGTAGCCAAAACGCTAATTTGATTTGCTCTTCTATCGTTTCACAAGCAAGTAATTTTTCATTGGATTCCATTATAAGTTTGTCCAATAATCCTGTAATTTTTTTTGCGTCTGGGAATTGCCTGTTTCCAGCAAAAACGCCGCCTAATCTTAATTCTCCTTTTGATATATTGTATTCACCTAGCGCTGTATTCACGATGCTTCCCGTATTTTTATTAACAAGTGCGGCTAATTCTTGAATCAATTTCAACGAAACATGTTTTTTGCCTTCTGCCTCTCGTACACAATAGCTTAAAGCTTCGTAATGATCCATCACCATTAAATGATGATTCATTGGTTTTTTGGCTGTTTTGTTGTATGAAAGTAAATTAATAACTTCATTTTCAGTCAATGTACTGCCTTCAATACTCGTCGAGTGAAAAGTAGTAATATACATTGCCAGTTTATCAAAATTCACATTTCCCTTAGAAAGTGCTTGAACTTTTTCAATAAGATGTAATAGACTTTCGTTCATTGTGCCCAAATTTAAGATGGATTCACAATTGAAACACAAACAAGAATTCAAAAGCTCCTTTATCCATACCTTCGTTCTTTCCAATTCAAAACCAAAATCTTTAAAATGCCTTCCTTTAATTTGCGTGTTTACGCTTTGATTATCAATGAGAAAAACGAAATTTTGTTATCGTCGGAAAGGCGAAATGGTTTTGCTTTTGTCAAATTTCCAGGTGGTGGTGTTGAGTCAGGAGAAGGTATTATTGAGGCTTTAATACGGGAATTGGGTGAAGAATTGGGTTTAAAGGTCAAGGCTGAGGAACTTAAATTCTATTATTTCAATGATTTTTTTCAAGCATCTGCCTTTCGTCAGTCCGATCAAATAGTGGCATTTTATTACGTTTTAAAAGTCCATTCAAATAGTTTGAAAATTCCAACAAACACTTTAGTTCCAACCGCTGGCGATTACGAAATTCAACACTGGAAATCACTTCAGGATTGCTCCGTTGATGAGGTGACTTTTCCGATTGATAAGGTGGTTTTAAATAAGTTAATTGATGTCCAAATGGACTTTCCTTATTATTAAACCAAGTCTTATACCGACGATGTTATAATCTATTGCGGTGGAAATCATTTCTGATACAACAAAATGCCACATAATTGGTTTAAAGAAAAAAACGCTTCGAAATCTCTCTCGAAGCGTTTTGAATTAGGATAGTATTGGTTTTTACTATTGTTTCACAAGTCGAGAGGTCAACTGACGACCGCTGTTTTTATCTTGAACTTTAACAATGTACATTCCTGTTTTTGCGTCAGCTACATTCATATTGATTTGGTCTCCGAAGAATTGTTCTTTCGCAATAACTTTTCCAGATAAATCAATAATACTTACTTCAAAGTCAGAAGCGTAATTCACAAACACAATAGCTTCACTTGAAGTTGGATTAGGGTAAACGTTCAAAATCGCCCCGTCGCCAGTTAATCCACCAACATTTGGAATACTTGCCACTTCTCCGTTGAAAACCGGCATTTTGATGTGAGTTGGATATTCTGGTGCAAATGAAACACGGTTAATTGCAACTCTTGGCATCATTTCAACACCTTCGAATGTGTAAGAACGTCCATCTCCTGGTCTTCTTCTAAAGAATTCGTTAGGCATAATTGGCAAGTTTGGGTTAGATTGGTAACGTGGATAATTGGAACTTGAAATCAATATCTTCATGCGGTGTTCTTTTCCGAAGGTGTAACCTAAAGGCATTGTTTGGAAAACATACTCGTAAATTTCCCCAATGTTGATATTCTCAAAAGGCGCATTATCATCTTCTTGTCCATTCACGATTGAACGTGCATAATGACGACCTCTAGCGTTTACACAACCTTCCAACACAAACATTTCGCGTCCATCAGGATAAACATCAACCACACGGATGTGAAAATCAGTATCCGTTGGGCCTTGTGTAACTCCCGCTGGATTTGATTTGGCGTATATGGTCATTTCAGGAAAACCAATTACACACAAAGTGTCTTGTAAAATTTCAGTTTGGAATTGTAAAACCCCTGGTCTGTCCATGGTGTATTCTGTCCAATCACGAAGATTAAATTGACCTTGAGAATCACGTAGTCCATCAGGAGTTCTTACAATCATATTTGCACCACCAATTGTACGGATCGGATCTTCTGGGTCGTGTAAATACGCCAAAACTCCCTCATCGGAAGTTGGAGCATTCATGTCAATTCCTCCATTTCTGTGTAAGTAGAAATTTTTCCAATCAATTCCTGTTGTTAAAGGGAAATTATCACTTCCGAACCAGTAATTACCAGCTGTTTCGTTTTCTGCTACACCGTCATTAACTGGACCAACAACATAAAAACGAATATCAGGAATAGAGTCAAAATCCAATTTCTTAACTGCGCCCACTTCCCCACTATCAAATCCTGCAATCAACGGTTCTCCAGTCGCAGGAATATCTTGTGTTTGAATTTGTCCAACAGGGTCTGTTGAATTTGCCGCACGAAGCGCAATCTTTATTCCTGGAAGAGGAGTTGCACCAGTGAGGAATGAAATCAATGTATTCAATGGGATTTTGTAATCTTCAGCTGGAACACGAATTTGAACCAAGCCTGCGTTTGTCCAAGTTGTTGATTCTTTAATAAATGCTTTAGGTTCACCCAAGTATTCTGTTTCATCATAGTTTAAGTTGTAACGAAACCAAGCAATAAGTTCAGAATTAATCGCTTTTGCAATGGGCAAATCTGAATTACTGAATTCATCCAAATCCAAACCAAGTACATCGTAAACATTGTCCTTGTATTCCATGTCACCTGTTTTCAAACTACCAACAGTCTGGTGCGCCCATGGACCGATGATTAATTTTTGAAGGTATTTTGCTTTTTTATTTGGATCTAAATGTTGTTTCATCAAGTTCCAAGTTTCAATTTGTCCGTCTGTGAAAATATCCCACCAACCCGTTAAGTGATAAGCCGGAACTTCCATATTAGTGTATCTACTTTTTGTGCCGTTAATATCTCCAAATCCGTCTTCGTTGATTGGCGCACGGGAAGCATCCATATCCTTTCTCCCTATGCTATTTGGGTAATATCCCGCTGGACCGTTTAAGTAACGTACAGAAGAAAAGTGGTCAATTGCATTGGCTGCTGCAACAAATTTATTCGGTAAACCATAATCTGTTGCTGAGTGTAAATTGTTATCGATATCGTCGTCAATTTCGTTCAAGTCATCGTTTGTTCCCGTGAAAATTTGTCCTTTTAACCAACCGTTCACCAAGCGATCTCTAAAAACACCGTTTTGATAACCCGTACTCTTATAGAATTCCTGCGTTGCAACAATTGGAACCATACATTTCATTCCAGGCTGTGATGGGTCGATTTTTCTCGCCGCCGCCGCTTGATATTGATTATAACCTAATGCAGAAGCACCAAAAGTTCCAATTCGTCCATTGGTAAGTTTAGCAGTAGTTTCAGGAACACCATTTTGGTCATTATCGAAAAGCCAATCTTGGTTAATAATTGCTTGAATGGAATTGTATCCATCCTCATGTCTATTCCCGTTTCTTGGGTCGTCAAGAGGCGTAACATCTAGAACGTGTCCGTAAGTTGGGTGATACGCATTTTTATTCCAGCTATCCGAATAAAGTGGTAAATAAACGCCATTTGAACTGTAGCGACCACGCATATCCTGAATAGCATAAGCATAACCCAACATATTAATTGGTGCAGCTAAACCATCCCAGTCACCTTTGTTGTAAGGGGTACGGGAAAACACCATCGGAAGCTGGTAGGGATTCGGGTTGGGTTGTCCATTGATGGAATCATACATGATAAATTGCACACCTCGTTTTAATACCTCAATTGGAACCGATGTACCTAAAACGTCAACATTAATTACCAACGAATCTCTTAGCACCGGCATGTAAACGTCCGTCATTAGCTGAATACCATCAGGCATTGTAAGAGGAATCGTGTACTTTGTAGATAATTCTTCAAGGTTATCAAGTTGGCCATTAACGATTACATTTTGACCGAAAAGACCCGAACAACCCAAGATGAATAAAGCAGATAGAACTTTTTTCATGGTTTAATTTTTGTTAAAAATAAATTAATTTTTCTCACATCTTCACAATTCTAACAGTTTCTTTTGAATTTTCCAACTGAACAACAATAATATAGAGTCCTGAGGGAAGTTCCGATAAGTCTAAAGTTGATTCTCCTGCGTTAAAAACTTTGCACACCAAACCTTGAGAATTGAGAATTGAAACTATTGCATTTTCAAAATTCGCTGAATGGTTGTACTCCATTTTAATTGATTCCGTAAAAGGATTTGGGAAAATGGATACTTTGAGATTTTCTTTTTCAATTAACTCCAAAGGCTGATTTTTAACGCACCTAATCGCAAAACCATTTTGTTTCTTGGTGAAATTTCTAAATGCAGTCGGAACATCATATTTTAAAGATCTATACCATGAAAAAGTAGTGTCAAGCTCTGTTGCTGTCCAGAAGTAAGCATAAGTCCCTAAGTTATTGTAATTCCCTCCGTCATAACGGCAACCATTGGGTAAGGCCCTAAATCCAATCGCATCGGTTGCGTCGGCATTTGGAGCTTGCCAAAATTCATTTCCAGTAGTTTTTAAAACAGACCCCGCAACACCCAAACCACCAATTTCATTCGTGAATCTTGTCCATTCTAAATTTGAAGGTACGTGCCATCCAGAAGGACAAACATTCCTTTCATCTATTGTTGTAAAAAAATTATACAACCTTCCATAAGTATTGGCAATTGTTCCGTTTCCTTGATAATCTGAATAAGCCGAAGTTGAAGCTGTTGACCAACTTAAATTGTTCTCAAATTTTGGAATCAAATCCCCATTTGCAAAGCGGGTTGTTTTAAGATTTTCAGTCATCCATTCTTGTCCATTGGAAACAATGATACTATTGTAGAAGTTTCCGTCATTATCCACAACACCATTTCCAGGAGTTGCTGTTTGACTAAAAAAATGGCTGCTTACTAAACAAGTAAATACAAGACTTTTGACCAACACCAAGTGCTTAGCGAATGAAGGTATTTTTATCTTTTGTGAGGAGGTCATAAAGTCGCTTTTTAAAGAGTCTCAAATGTAACAATTTTCGTAATCATTAAAAAAAAGTTAAAAAAAGTGTGAACAAATTGGATTGTATGTGCAATTGATTTTCTAATTTTCAGCCAACTAAACTATGTTTTATGCTGAAAACAGTTCTAAATTCCCTGCTTTTTTGTTTCGTTTTTTGTACATCAACGAGCGTTTTTGCTCAAGTAGTTAAATTCTCAGGAGTAGTAAAAGAGTCTGACAACAAGACCGTTGTTCCTTTTGCAAAAGTTCTTATTAAGGACTCTAACATGGGTGCTGTCACTGACGTCGATGGAAAATTCACCCTTACCATTGACTTCCAAGGTGCAAAAGAAAAAGTATTAATGATACGTTTCACGGGATTCAAAGAATACATACAAACTATAACCCCAACAAGTCCAACTAATCTTGAAATTAAGCTAGAAAGTGAGATTGTAACACTCAACGAGGTGGTTGTTTCGAGTTCAAGAATGTCGGAAAGGATTTTGGAAGCTCCGGTAAGTATTCAACGACTTTCGGCACAACAAATCATGGCAACATCGAGTGGAAATTTTTATGAAGGGTTAAAAAACTTACGAGGAGTAGATATGGCAACGTCCTCAGCAGGTTTTCAAGCAGTAAACATGCGCGGCTTCAATACAACTGCGCCTGTTCGTGTGGTTCAGTTTGTTGATGGAATAGACAATCAAGCTCCCGGTTTGAATTTCCCTGTGGGTAACTTAGTAGGAGCTAATCCATTAGACTTGGAAAGCATAGAAGTAATAACAGGTCCGGCTTCTGCACTTTATGGTCCTAACGCTTTTCAAGGGGTGGTTAATATGATTTCAAAGAATCCTTTTGATCATCAAGGAATTTCAGCAGAAGTTAAAACGGGAACACGAAATCTTATGGAAATGAATTTTAGATATGCTGAAGCTTTTGGGAAAAAGAAAAATTTTGGTGTAAAATTCACCGCCTCCTACATGCAAATGAAAGATTGGGTGGCGGATGATTCAACATCAAATTTATATGGAGACATTTCTGCCAATGTAAACTTGAGTAGTATCGTTTCCAAACTTCAATACGATCAATCTCTTTCCCAAGAGGACATTGATACATGGGTTGCATTAAATAATTACATTGAATTCAATCCCGTAGTTGGACAAATGGGACTCAATATTAAGGAGGTTGTCGCACCGGGCTATATGGAAAATCAATTAGCCAACAATGATGTGAGAAGTTTTAAAACCAATCTTGGTTTACATTATCGTTTCGACAACAAAACAGAGTTATCTTACACCGGTAAGTTTGGTTTAGGTACAGCTGTTTACCAAGGAGCAAATCGATATTCCATTAAAGACATCATGTTTCAACAACATAAATTGGAGTATTCTGGTAAGAACTTTTTGATTAAAGCATACAGCACAATCGAGGATGCCGGAAAATCTTACGATGCCGTTTTTACAGGAATAAATGTTTCAAAAGCATCTATTGCAGATAATTGGGTACCCACTTATTTAAGTACCTTTTTTAATACTTTAAGTGAATTAAACAACGACTATGATAATGATGCCAACTTAGAAATGGTTAATACCGCCATGCAAGCAGCATTATTGGATGCGAACAACTCATGGTATCAACCTGGAACTGCTGCTTACGACTCTGTTGTGAGAGAAATTACGCAAAACGCAGACCTTCAAAAAGGTTCATTATTTGTGGATCGTTCAGCACTTTATCACCTCGATGGACAATATACATTCGATAAAGTGAAATGGGTAAATTTACAAGTTGGAGCAAATGGTCGCTACTATGTTCCACGTTCATTTGGTACAATTTTCTCCGATACCTTAGTGAATGCCGGAGATACTTTAGCTAACGGTTCAGCAGATAGAAATGCCGCTTTCGTAAATTTGCACCAATGGGAAGTTGGCGGTTACATTCAAGCTTCAAAACGTTTTTTTGATGATAAACTAATTGTAAACGCTTCAGCAAGAGTAGATAAAAACCAAAACTTCCAACCGCAATTTTCACCACGTTTATCTGTAGCTTATACCTACAAAAATAGCAACTTCAGAATTGGTGCTCAAAGTGCATTCCGTACACCAACCCTTCAAAACCAATATATTGATTTGAATTTAGGTCCAATTCGTTTATTGGGCAACCTGAATGGTTTTGAAAATCTTTATACACTCAATTCAGTTACCGCTTTCAATGATAGTTTAGAGGCGCTAGACGGCAACCTCAATGCTGTTGACCCAAGCATTCTAAAAGCTCAAAATTATGATAAGCTTAAGCCAGAACAAGTTCGAACAGTGGAATTGGGTTACCGCGGGGTAATCAAAGGGAAATTAATGATTGACGCTGACTTTTACTTCAATCAATATTCAAACTTCATTGCTGATGTTCGAGTAGTTAGACCGTTAAATGGTGCTATTGCAGGTGAAGAGTCTGGTTTTGATGCGATTGTAACTAAAAACTATGAAGTGTATCAAATACCTGTAAACAGTTCAAAAGTTGTGAATGCATTAGGTGGAGGTATTGCAGCGAGTTATTTCTTGCCGAAAGGATATGTTGCAACAGTAAATTACACTTATGCTCAATTATTAACCGAAACGTTGGAAGAAGACCTAATACCAGGATTCAACACTCCTCCACACAAAGTAAACGTTGGACTTTCAGGTAAGAATGTTTGGAAAAGTTTAGGTTTCAACACAACCTTCCAATGGGTTCATGGATATGAATGGCAAAGTACGTTTGGAACAGGTTACGTACCTAATTACCATGTATGGGATATGCAGGTGAACTATCCGTTTGACATAAAAGCAAGCAAGATGATTGTTCGATTGGGTTGTTCAAATGTTTTGAATTTCAAGCGTCGTGAAGTTTTCGGCGGGCCAATGATCGGACGAATGATTTATACTTCACTTGGCTTTAATTTGGATAAACCGAAGAAATAGAGAATAGTTAATAGTTGAAAGTGAAAAGTTGAGAACTGAGAGTTGAGAATGGAAATCCGCCGTGGCGGAGAAAATTGAGATCCGCCTCGACGGAGAGAATGGAGGGTGAATAGTGGAGAGTAGAGTACGCAGTGGATTAAATGGGTTTTCTCGGCGAATGTTACCTTCATTGGTTTTAGGCAGTAATGTAAAGTGTTCTAGACTCTATGCCCATCGTAATTTGCTCTGGAAAACGTTCACCCAAAGTGGCAAAAGAACTCATAGATAAAACATTTATATACAAAAGGTCACACATTTTTTGGGTGAAGAAATCAGCGCAAACGCTGTAGATTTGTTAAGGTTTTAGCAGGAATCAGAATTCTATTGAAGCGATAGATTGAAATATAAAAATACCTCACTTTTAACTTCAAAATGAATTGGGACTTGCGTTACTGCGATACAAAACGATATCTAATATATCCTTCTTGTCGAGTTGGTGCTTTGTCAGAAAAATTAAATTTTGAAATACCAGCATATTTTAATGCTTGTTCACGCATACATGTTGTAGCGTTGGTGGTTCTACTTTCATCTATTGACGAACCAATAACCCGTCCCGTTTTATCAACACTTACTAAAACAACAACTGTCCCAGCCGATCCATGTCCACAAGTGTAGCCTGGATTTCGAATGTGCCAATTGTTGTTTTCAAAGGCGGTTCTTCCTGTCAAACTAAAATCCACCATCACGTCTCCTGCATATTGATTTGATTTTCCTGAGTTGCTCGATTGATTATTCGTTGATTTTTCTGTTTGAGTGGTCGTTTGATTTTTTTTTCGTTCCTCCATTTCTTTTTGGATTCGTTCTCTTTCTTTAGCGCCACCGGCTTCCTCAAACAGTTTCTTCTCAAAATCTTTTGCAGATTGAACAGGGTCTTTCGCTCCTGATTGTACGTTTTCTGACCAATTTTCTTTTGACTTTTTGCGAGAATCATTGTTATCTCTAGCAATATTCCTTACTTCACCGCCAGCATCTTGCGGAACTTCAATTTGATCTGGTTTTAAAGTGATTTCTTCAGGAGTTTCTACACGTGAATAATTGTAAAAACGCTCGATGGGAACCAATTCTTGATAGGAAGAAATCTGGAAATACATGAAAATGATAACGTAAACAGATAGTGCAGCTATTAGTGCTAGGAAAAAATGCTCAGGTCTGTTTAAAAAAGATTTCATTATTCGTGTTTCAAGTACAATTTTGAACGCAAGTAATAGTACGAGGTCTCACTATCGCCGAATAAAATTAAACAATCTCCATCAAACTTTTGAATTGCGTTGTATTCCACAGGTAAAACCAAATCTCCTTTAATTGAATATAAACCGTATTTGTTGTTGCGTGAAACCAAGAAAAACTGATCTTCAAATCGCTTAATTACAGCATAATCATTCGGAATAATTTGGCGCAGATTAAAATCAACCATACCTAACATTCCGTTTCTTTCCATCAAAAATCCAATTCCGGGTACAGTTTCAATGGCATCAAATTCATAAGGAATTAAAGCTTTTCCTTTGTAATCAACTAAAGCCCATTTTCCATCTTTTGACGCAGGAATAAATGTTGCAACACCACCAAGATTTTCAAAATTCGGTTTGATGATTTCTTTTCCTGCAAAATCCATTACACCAAACTTTCCTTTTTTTCTAAAAATTGCCATTCCACTGTGGAAGAACCCGTTTTCGAATGCACCTGGGAAATATTCAGTTGCAAAATTGAAAAAAACTTGACCTTTTTCATTCAAGTAAATAAGGTTATTTCCTTGACGTGCGAGAAGTTGTTTTCCGGTGATATCTGGTTTTGAAAAGTCATCATAGATTGCCTCTGTTAATTTTTCTCCTTTTAAATTTAATAAACCTTTTTTACCCGAAAATCCATATTCTACCAATGAATCAGATACCAAGCGAATAGATTCATAACTCGGATTTAAAATAAATTCCGCTTTTTCATTAATGATTCCAAACCCACTTTCGACTTGAACAACGGCGATGTTTTTGTTGAAGGTGTTTATTTCAAAAAATCGTTTGTCTGAACGAGGCGTTCCGTAAATATCGCAAAGCAAATAACCTTCCTCATTAAATCCTTGTAGCGCCATCCAATTGTTTCCTAAAAGAATAACATCGGCAAATTTTATTGGTACGATTTCTCTTCCTGAACGGTCAATGACACCAAGTGAATCATTTCGATTTACCACCGAGCGACCGTCAATGAATTCAGACATTTCATCATACTGAAACTCAATTAATGTGACGTTTTTCTTGGTGATAACTCCCCATTTTCCTTTTTTTGAGACAACAGCAATTCCGTCTTGAAAAGGATTAGTTTGTTCGAACTGCGGTGGAATAACCGTCTTCCCTTGTCCGTCCATGTAACCAAAAAGGTTGTTTTTTAGGTAAGGATAGTAGACCTCATTGAAAAGTGCTAAATCTTCGTCTAGCTCTTTAATGAAAGGATAGTTTGGGAATTTCTCACGAAAAGCGGCGATTTTTTGAACGGAATAATCCTTTACAAAAAGTTTGTAGATAGTTCTCCATGCCTCCGCTGCGTTTCGATTGTTAGGATATGTTTTTACAAACTGATGGTATTCTTCAATTGATTTGTTTTTTGTGGAAAGTTCGAAGATTCTATTTTCTGCATCTACGACATGAGGATTTTCAGGACAACATAAAAGAAAAGCCTCAAAATCAGAAATTCTACCTCGTCGTGCAAATTCCTGATATTGCAATTCAATGAATTCATATTTTGCTCGTTCACTAAAAACCGAATTAGGGTACTTTTTCAAAAAACTATCAAAGGCTTTTGAGCTTGCTTCTTGTTTTGCTGTTGTATAAGCTAAGGAGTCACGCCAATATAAAGCATTATCCATTTTATTTGACCAAGGATGTTCGTTCAAAAAGCGAATAAAATCCTCCTCACGCGATTGAACTTTGTATTTATCAAAATATGCATCACTCATTTGGTGTTTCAACTTATCAATTGATAAGCTATCAACGTTCCATTTTGACCACTTTTTTCTTTGTTTAGCCTTCGATTGCGTCCAATTGCTTTCGGCCAAAAGAATGAACTTGTAAGTGCTATCCAAATCATTCATAGCTGGCGAAAAATACAATTGTGACAAACCAAAATAGGCCGCTGAAGGACCTTTTTTCATGCCTTTTCGGAATTGTTTTTCTGCTTCTGCAAAATTCTTTTTTTGCATAGCCTTAAAACCTTTGTCAATCTTGGATGCGGACAAAGAAAATTGCAAGAAAAAAATGGAAAGTCCCAGAAGGAACGTTTTTAAAACATTCATTGATTTTTTTTCAATAGTTGTTTTAAGTTTTCGGGTAATTCGCAAACCGGAATTGGCAACATCTTGTGCTTGTTTGCATTATGAAATTTGTTGTAAATGGTAAGCACCTCTTTTTGACGTTCAGAAAGTTCATCATCTCCTTTGTATTCCATTGCCCATTCTAATTCAGGATAACTTGCTCCAATCTGGTCTTCGTCACTACGTCCGTCAGGCCATAGTCCGTCGGTTGGTTTGGCATCAAGAATGGATTGTACGACACCAACTTCTTTAGCAAGACGAAAAACCTCTGTTTTCATCAAATCCGCAATGGGACTAAGGTCAACTCCACCATCACCGTATTTTGTGTAAAACCCAACACCAAAATCTTCAACTTTATTACCCGTTCCTGCAACAAGGCAACCTTGAGACTGAGCAACTGCATATAAAGTTGTCATTCGCAATCGTGAACGAGAATTTGCCAACGATAACCAATTTTCATCTGCGTTAAATGGCATTGTAGCCTCAAATTCTTCAAATACTTTAGTCAGATTAATTTCAAAATCTATAACGTTAGAAAATCGACTTTTAAGGTTTTCGATATGTTCTTTTGAACGTAAATACTCAGCTTGAGACTGACGAATGGGCATGTTCAGAAGTACGGTCTTTTTTTCCGTCAAGGCACAAAGAGTGGAAGTTAGTGCAGAATCAACACCACCAGAAATTCCAATTACGAAACCTTGAGAATAAGATTTATCAGCGTAATCAGAGAGCCACGCAACGATGTGTGAAATAATATCCTTCAAATGTTTCAATTAAAACAATAATGATATTCTAAAAAGTATTTGACTCATTGTGGCTTTATTCGAAAAGTGGAGTGGTTGTGAGTTTGAATCGAAAGTATAAAGTGTTCTTTTATTGTCTTTTCTATCAAGGTATTGTGGAGTGATGCCGTAGTAATATCCTCCTTCTAAAACTAAAGCAGTTGAACCAACAAAATTCCATTCCGCACCAGCGGACAAACCAACAGAACCTTGATAGAAAAATGCTTCTCCAGAAGACTTCATTCCATTGTTTTCTGTCATGTTTCCTGTTCCTAGGACCTGACCATAATCATTGAATTTGTTCGCAACCATAAATGAATTGCGAATACCAAATTTTCCAAAATATCTAAAATCTCCAATGAAGTCTGTTCTAAACAACAACATTAAGGGTATAGAAACATAAGTTGATTTTTGACTTCTATCGGTTAAAACAAAAACATCTCCACCACTCTGTTCCTTCTTAAGGATTTCAGTGTCAGTGTAGCGGTAATAGGTTGGGACTTTAGAAGTATATTTTGTTGTAGAAAAATCGAAATCTAAACCTGTTGCAATACCCAAGTTTTTAGAACTTTTAAAAGAACTATGCAACACGATTCCGATACTAAAATTACCCCCTAATCCGTCAGCTTCCATTCGAGTCGTCCCCATAGTAATTAGATTCATACCAAGATTACTTGTTAATCCCGCTTGAACTCTTTTTTCTGAAATATCTTGACTTTGAGCATTTACTGTCATTCCCGACGCTAGCAATACCCCTGCCAACGCAATTTTAAGGTCATTTAATCTTTTCATAAGGTCGGTGTTTTTATGTTACTTTTGGGCAAAAATAAAGATTAAACACATTCAATGCGCTTTTGGTTTTTCCCTCTTTTCATAACGTTTGTTTATATCTTGTCCAGTTGTTCGTCAAATCCTTATGAAATCTCCACGGAAAATGTAAAAAAGGATTGGTCGTATTTGAATATTGATTCTATTGTGATGACCTCCTCTGATAGCGACTTGCTTTGTAGAATTTCTGAATGGAAACGTAAGCACCGCGAAGTAATGGACTTTAGTTTTGGTTATTGTCTGGGAATTCCTATTCAACCGGATACAACATTTTTAAGAAAAACAAACGATTTTAAAAAGGACAAATACATTACGCGTCTGAGTAAATCCATCAATCGTATCAATTTGAATAAAGTCAAATTAGATTTAGATGGAGGAATAAAAAGAATGAAAGTTTTTTTTCCAAAAAAGAAGATTCCTCAAAATCTATTTTTTATAAATGGTCTTTTTTCGGCAAGTGTTTTTTGTACGGAAAAAGATATTGTTGTTGGTTTGGATAGATATGTTGGCGGACAAGAGAAGGTTATCCAAGAATTGCCATCACAACAGTTTCATACATGGATTAAAAAAGGAATGGATGTCAGGTTTTTGGAAAGAGATGTTTTTGCTGGTTGGTTAATGACAAATTACTTAGAAGAAACAGATGAAAATTTTGCTTCAGAAATGATTCGATGGGGAAAAATTCTTTTTATCACCAAACAATTACTTCCTAACAAGGATGAAGCAACAATTCTACGTTACTTCCCAGATCAAATGGAGTGGGCAATGAATAGCCAAAGGTCGATTTGGAAATTCATGGTAGAGGAGGAATTACTTTTTAAAACGGATGAGGAAACAAGAGTTCATTTATTAAACGAAGGTCCGTTTTCAATTGGTTTGCCTAAAGAAAGTCCAGATCGAATAGGACAATTTATGGGTTATCTTATCGTTTCGAATTATGCAATGGAAAAGAAGATTGAATTGAATAAATTGTTGGACGTGCCTTACAATGAAATTCTTCAATCTTACAAAGCGAAATAAATTATGGAAGATAAAATCACTAAACAATCTACAATAAAGGTGGATGTTGGTTTAAATGCCAACGGACTTCCACTAGCCATGAAATGGACGGCGTCTGATGGCGGTGTTGATAATCAGGCAGCATCTGCATTTTTATTATCGATTTGGGATCCAAAAGAGAAAAATACACTAAAAATTGACCTTTGGACAAAAGATATGACCGTTGAGGAGATGAAGCAATTTTTTCATCAAACTTTACTTACGATGGCTGATACTTTTGAAAAAGCAACAGGAGAACACAATATTTCAGAAGACCTGAGAGATTATTGTTTTCATTTTGCTGAGAAAATGAATATTCTACCTGAATAGATGGTGAATTGGGTTGCACAAAAAATGAAAGTTTCTCTTTCCGACGATAGGAAAGCTGAATATTTCTTTTCGCGAAATGATTTTTCTGTGAATGTTAACGAATTGATTGGAAAGGAAATTCGTTTGTTTTGGAATGGAAACATTTGGTGTCAAGATTGTGGGAAGAAAACGAATAAGTCTTTTGGTGAAGGTCTGTGTTACAAGTGTTTTCTTACTTCAGCACAAGCGAGTGAATGTATAATTCGTCCTGAATTGTGTCGTGCTCATTTGGGTGAAGGACGCGATTTGGATTTTGAAATGAAAAATCACAATCAACCACATATTGTTTATTTGGCTGCGACGAATTCCGTAAAAGTTGGTGTTACAAGGGCTTCAAACATTATAACTCGTTGGTTAGACCAAGGTGCAGCAAAAGCACTTGTTTTGGCAGAGGTTCCATACAGACAGTTAGCTGGAGAAATTGAAGTGGCTTTAAAAGATTATTTTACGGATAAAACCAATTGGCAAAAAATGCTCACTAATGCAGCTGGTGATGATACCGATTTGGTGGAGGAAAAATGGAGAATTGCTGAAGAAATGCCGGGGGATTTACAACAATTTTGGTCGGAAAACGATGATGTTTATGAATTGAATTACCCGGTTTTAAATTATCCTCAAAAAGTAAGTTCAATGAATTTCGATAAGACAAATGAAATTTCAGGGGAATTATCTGGAATTCGTGGACAGTATTTGTATTTGAACGGAAATCAAGTTTTAAATATTCGTCGTCACACAGGCTACGAATTAGAATTGAGTTGGTAATGGAGTTGCGAATACATCGTTTTTTGGATTTGTTTTATCCTTTGGTTTCTAAAATTTTCGACAAGAAAACCTATTACTACGCAGTTGTGGGTGTTTCAAATATGTTGAGTGGTTGGGTTTTATTCTTTGTTTGTTATCAATTTATTTTTGATAAACAATTCTTTACGCTGGACTTAGGATTCTTTAATTTCACCTTTTCACCTTACACACTTTCTGCAATAGTTTGCACAATTTACTCGTTCATTTACGGATTTACCTTATTGAAATTTGTGGTATTCACTGAAAGTGAGTTGAAGGGAAGAGTTCAACTGGTAAGATATGCGATGAGTGCGGGAATATCAGCAATTTGCAGTTGGGTTTTATTAAAGCTTTTTATTGAAGTTTTTCATTTTTACCCTTCGATTGCGAATGTGATTGCATCTTGTGTTGTGGTTGTAATTAGCTATATATTGCAAAGGAAATTCACTTTTAAAAGTTAGAAATGTCATTAAAAAATCAAATTTTAGAAGAATTGAATGAGTCGAAGTCTGTTTTGGAGGCGTTCATTCAATCTGGTTCAGTTGATAGAATTGAAGAGGCGATTTTATTAATGTCAAAAACATTGAAAATAGGAGGGAAGATAATCAGTTGTGGAAATGGTGGTTCAATGTGTGATGCAATGCATTTCGCGGAAGAATTAAGCGGAAGATTCAGAAATCATCGTTCTGCTTATGCTGCAATTTCAATTTCTGATCCTTCTCATATAACGTGTATTGGCAACGATTATGGTTTCGAATTTGTTTTTTCAAGATTTGTTGAAGCTTTTGGAAAAAAAGACGATGTATTGCTTGCCATTTCTACGAGCGGTAATTCTGAAAATGTACTAAATGCGGCAAAGTCTGCAAAAGAACAAGGGATGAAAGTTGTTGCTTTAACGGGTAAAGATGGAGGTGAACTTGCGAAAATTGCAGATGTTGAAATTAGAGCACCATTTAGTAAATACGCCGACCGTGTACAAGAAATACACATTAAAGTAATTCACAATTTAATTTTGGGAATTGAAAAAGAAATGGTTTAAAACCTTTCTAAAACGTACTCGATAAGCGAGTCCATTTCCTCTTTATAGCCTTTGGAAAATTCAAATTTCGGACGGTTAGCTATTCCCAGACAAATGGTAGTACAAGCATGACCTAGCCCTCTTCCTAGAGCAAAAAGCGCTGAACTTTCCATTTCAAAATTCATGGTTTTTAGACCTTCGTAGTTAAAGGTTTCTAAAGCAGTATGTATATTACTGATGGGTGTAGCAAGTCGCAGATTTCTTCCTTGTGGTCCGTAAAAACCAGAACTTGTAATAGTGATTCCTTGGTGAGTTTTTTCAGATTTGAATCGCTCCGTTAATTCTTCATCAGCAGAAACAAAGTAGGGTTGAATAGTTTGTGGCAATCCCATGCAAGTGTGCAACTCTTTCGCAACTGTATTTTCAAAGTCGCTGAAATCTAACTTGTAGAAATGTGCTACATTATCAAGTCCAAGTGCGTGAGAGGAGAGTATGTAACTGTGAACATCAATTTCTGGACGTAGAATGCCACAAGTACCAATTCGAACTATTTCAAGTCTTGTTTTTTCAACTTTTTCAGTTCTTGAGTTGAGGTCAATATTGAAAATAGCATCTAGTTCGTTAACAACAATATCAATGTTATCAGTTCCAATACCAGTTGAAAGAACGCTGATATTTTTGCCTTTGTAAATTCCAGTATGGCATACAAATTCTCTGTGTTGTTTTCTGAAATTTACTTCATCAAAAAAAGATGAAACTAGCTCAACGCGATCTTGGTCACCAACCACAATTATTTTTTCAGCAACATTGGCTGAGGTTAATCCAAGATGATAAACTTCTGATTGAGCGTTTAATACTAAATCTGTCGCTGGATAGAAGGACATTTGCTTTTTAATTAGTCAAACTACCAAACACTTTTGCCAATAAGTCAGTCACACGAGCAACTGGGTCTTTTCTGATTTTGTTTTCCTCTTGTTCGACCATAAAGAATAGTCCAGAAATTGCTCGTTCAGTAACAAATTGATCTAAATCAGGATTTAATTTTTGTCCGCCTGAAAGTGTCATTGCTTGATTGTATCGGGTGATAATCGGATTCCAATATTCGGTAAGTTTTACTTTGGATGTAGCTTCTTTAACTTTAGGAGAATAAGCAGTTACAAGTTTTTGAGTGGTTTGATCTTTGAGAAATTTAGTTGCAGCACCATTTCCACCATTCAAAATCGCAAATCCATCTTGTACACTCATGTTTTTAATGGCATCTGCAAATATTGGAAGTGCTTCTTTAATTGCTTCCTCCGCTGCGCGATTCAAAGTGGTTTCAAATTTCTCTACCTGACCTGTTAAGCCCCACTCTAAAGCTTTTTCTTTCACTTTAATAGCATCAGGAGGGAAAGGAAGACGAATGTTGTTGTTCTTTAAAAATCCATCCGTTACCGAGGTAAGATTAACACTGTTTTTAATGCCAACACTTAAAGCTTCTTTAAGCCCTGAAATTACTTCTTCATTTGAAAGCTTAGGCGTGGTATTGGTGCTAGCTGTCCCTACTCCAACTCCAGCTGCTTGTTCAAGAATGTGGCAAGAAACCACCGACAAGGAAATTGCAAAAATTAAAATGATTTTCTTCATTATCTTAGTACGTTAAGTGTGCCCATTTTTGTTGTTCTACCATCGGAATTTTTCTCTTTATAAGTCATTTTCCAAGTGTAAGTCCCTTTTTGAACTTTATATCCACCGTAAGTTCCATCCCATTCAACGAACGGATCATTGCTCTCCCAAATTTTTTCTCCCCAACGATTGAATATTTCAACTCTAAAATTCATAATATCAATTCCTTCAATATGAAATTTCCAAGTTTGATTATGTTCGTCGTTGTCTGGTGTGAACGTATTCGGAATATAAAGTAAAACCTCAGATTGAACAATTAAATCAACAATCATCGTATCTCTACACCCTTGAGGGGATGTTACGATTAATCTGACTGGATAAATCCCTGTTTGTCCCTCTGCAAAAGTGAAGGTTGAGCTTTCTCCTGTTGGGTCGTAGCTTACCGCATCCTCGCTATACCATTGATAAGTGCTAATCGGACCTGAAGAATTATCGTTTGCAGTTGTTACTGGTTCAAACCAAGAAACAGGATTTTTCGTGAATAAGAATGAAGCATCTGGGACAGGATCCACTTGAACAATATTTGTAAAAGTTTCGGTAACAACACACCCATAAATAGAAGTTACAGTCATTACGACATCGTAAATACCAACTGCAGGAATATTAGCCAATAAACTTTCCGAACCTTGTACTAAATAATTTGAACCGTTCGAGAAAGTATATTGGGTAGTTGCTATCTCATTTGCATTGGTGGAATTGTTTGAAAATAAGAATCTTCCCGGAGCGCAATCTCGGTATTTATTAGGAGTGACATTTGGAATAATTGGTGCTCTTCCTATAACATTTACACATCTTTCCGCAATTGGCGAACCACATTCTTCAGACAGCGTTAAACAGTATTGATTATTTCCCACAGCAGGTGTTACTGTAATCGAATTACCATTGCCAATCACCTGTCCCGCAAGTCTCCATGTATAGGTGTATGGAGTAGAACCTCCTGTACCATTTGCATTTAAAGTAATGCTTCCACCTTGACAAACTGCTGTGTCAACCGGAAAAACAGGAATACTCAACGCATTCGGTTGTGTAAGGTTGAAGTTTAAGGTTTGCGTACAATTGTTGTCATCTGACACAATAACGGTATTAGCACCAGGAGGTAGGTCATTAACTGTGTTAGTTGTTTGTGATGAGTTATTCCATGCATAACTATAAGGAGGGGTTCCTCCAGAAGTATTAATGCTCGCACCGCCATTATTTGCAGCGTGACAACTTACATTCGTTTGACTGGCAATAGACGCTTGTAAAGCTGGTAGTTGTGTAACTGTTGTGTTAACTACTCCGATGCAGTTGCCTCCAGCATTAATTGTACATGAATAAATACCTGCAGTTAAGTTTACTGCTGTTTGAGTCGTCTGACCATTACTCCAGATATAAGTTGCTATAGGTGAAACTGGATTCACAACTGCGGTTGCAGTTCCATTAGCAGTCCCTGCGCACAAAATTGTAGTTGAAGTTGCAGAAAATGTAACGGGTTGATCAACCACTGTACCAGAACCTGAGGCAACGCATCCATTTCCATCAACCACAGTAACTGTGTAAGTTCCAGCGGCAAGGTTGTTAATTGTTTGAACGTTTCCTCCTGCGTTTGACCAAGTATAAGTTAATGGTGAAGCGGCTGTTGCAGGAGTAACAGCAGTCGCAGTTCCAACACTCTGGGTACATGCGTCATTTGTAACTTGAACGTTAACTGTAGGGTTTACAACTGTAACCCATGTTGTGTCAGATATTGATCCAGCATTGCCTGTACTACAACCAGCTCGAAGAAAATAACCAGTTGTTCCGGCAGGAGGTGTGGGAATGTTTAACGTACCATTATTATATGGAAAAGTTTGTCCTGCTGTATTAGCCCATTGAGCTACAGGAGTAAATCGTCTTGCGTCATTGGTAGTCGTCCATTGAGAAGAATTTCGCCCAGGCACAACAGCGGCAACCGTTCCTGCAAGGTTGTGAAGTCCATGAGTAGCAGTGCCTCCTGCCCAACTAGTACAATTAGGCTTGTTCATCATGTGTGTTTCAATAACATTGGAGGTTTCGTAAAGGATTATTTGAAACGTTCCGAAGGTTGAAGTACAAGAAAACATAGGGACATTGTTCCAAGAGACTACTAATCTCCTATTTGGCGCAGTGCCCAAAGTTTGGTAACGAATGTAAGGACCATTAGAACCAGTACCAGGATGCCAGTCTTGCCATGGACCCATTATACAGTTTTTGGGAACATTTCCTGCTGTAGATGGGATTTGAGCCGAAGTGAATGCTGTAGATTGACCCGCAGAAAAACCTACCCAACCATTACTTCCAATATAAAACTGAGTATATGTATTTCCAAAAAAACAAAAAGGGAAACCTATGTTTTGAACTTGAGAAACTTGATCATCCGACAAGGTTACAGAAGTTCCCTGATTAAAAGGAGAGGGATTGTATGGTATAGTTGAAATGCTATATGGAGCAGTACCTGTACCTGCCCCGCCACCAACACTATTACAGTCATTAATTGTTACGCCTTGACCAGGACAAACCGTTACATCTTGTCCAAGACATACTGTTGCGTTAGTTTGAGAAGTAATTGTTGTTTTTACAAAAAGTAATATAAATAAGGAAAAGATAAGATTTTTCATTCTTAAAATTAGTGTGCAAAGATAAACGTTTGTTTGTTGAAAAAGGTTGCCGAAAAAGTCATTCTTGTGTTAACTTCGGGTGTTATGAGATTATTCAAAAGCTTTCTTTCACAAGTTTTAACATTTAGAATACTTTTGCATCAATTCAATCAATCAACGCATTATGAATAAATTAGACATGTTCATGCATTTAGTAAGTAATAAAAATGCACATGAACCAGAATTTTTACAAGCAGTGAAAGAAGTTGCTGAAGTGGTAATTCCGTTCATTGAAAACAATCCCAAGTATTCGGATTTTAAAATTTTAGAACGCATTGTTGAGCCAGAGAGGACAATTATCTTTCGTGTTCCATGGCTAGACGACAATGGTAATATTCAGGTCAATAGAGGTTATCGTGTTGAATTTAATTCGGCAATAGGTCCATACAAAGGAGGTTTACGTTTTCATCCCTCTGTGAATTTATCAATATTGAAGTTTTTAGGGTTTGAGCAAATATTCAAAAACGCTTTAACAACATTACCAATGGGCGGAGGTAAAGGTGGTTCAGATTTCGATCCTAAAGGAAAATCAGATAATGAAGTAATGAAATTTTGCCAATCGTTTATGACCGAACTTTCTCGACACATAGGACCGAATACCGATGTGCCAGCTGGCGATATTGGTGTAGGAGGCAGAGAGATTGGATATATGTTTGGTCAGTATAAAAGATTGCGCAATGAATTTACCGGTGTTTTCACTGGTAAAGCTCCAGGGTGGGGTGGGTCTCTAATTAGACCTGAAGCAACAGGTTATGGTTGCGTCTATTTTGCTCAGGAAATGCTAAAAACGAAAGGTGAATCTTTTGAAGGAAAAACGGTTTCTATTTCTGGTTCTGGAAATGTTGCGCAATATGCATGCGAAAAAGCAACTCAATTGGGGGCAAAAGTGACAACTCTTTCCGATTCAGAAGGGTACATTTATGATTCAGAAGGAATAGACGCCGTTAAATTGGCTTGGGTAATGGAATTGAAAAATGTAAAAAGAGGTAGAATATCTGCTTATGTTTCTCAATTCCCTAATGCTTCATTTCATGCTGGTAAAAGACCTTGGGAAGTGAAAACAGATATTGCACTTCCATGTGCAACACAAAATGAACTTAAATTAGAGGATGCACAATTATTGTTATCAAATGGTGTTTCATGTGTTGCAGAGGGCGCCAATATGCCATGTACACCTGAAGCCGTGCATGAATTTCAAAAATTTAGAATTTTATTCGCTCCAGGTAAGGCATCCAATGCGGGTGGTGTAGCAACTTCTGGTTTGGAAATGTCTCAAAACTCACTTCGTCTTTCTTGGTCTGCTGAGGAAGTTGATTCTCGATTAAAGTCAATTATGGTTTCAATTCATGAGGCTTGTTTGAGTTTCGGTCGATCTGAAGACGGATTTGTAGATTATGTTAAAGGAGCTAACATCGCAGGTTTTGTGAAAGTTGCTGATGCCATGATTGATCAAGGATTAGTTTAAAATATTTTAAAAAACTTTTGAATCCTCTATTTGGAGGATTTTTTGTTTAGATTTGTTCTAAATAACCATTGTGAACGAGATTAGTATTCAACAGAGCGAGATACAACATGATTGCTGCGATAAAAAGAAAAAGTGTTGTAAAAAGTATAAAACAAAGGGTTACGCTTGTAAAAAGTGTCCAAAGTTTGACTAAGACCGTAATTTTATTTTTCATAACTTTTACTTGTTTTCGGTTTTATTCTTTTCAGGATACAACCTTGAGGGTTTCATTTTCATCATCCGCACTCATTGATTTTCGTCAGATGGATATTTTTCCGGTTTTGCGACTTGGGTTGGATAAACAAGGCTTTTGTATTCGTTTTGGGGTTGGAAAAAGTTCAAAATCAATCTTTGTTACAAATGGTAGAGATGTTTTGCTAGACTTTCAAATGGGAAAAAGATTTTTTGGGTCGTCTTTTGTACAATTAGAGCCCCATTTTTATTTATCCAAATTATTTGATTTAGGATCTATGTCATCGAATTATGCCTTGGGGCTAACAACAATCTATGGAAGGTCAAAATTTGTATTCTTCAATTCATTTCGCAGTGGAATTAATATTTTTAGAATTCAAAATTTGTTAGGGAAAAATATGAATTATCAATTCGAGGTTGGAATAAGATATGTCTTCTAGGTTGATTCTTTTTCTTTTAGTTGGTTGTTTTTCTTGCTCAAAAGGGAAGGAAAAGTATTCTTCTTTAGTAATTGGTCATGCTGGAATGGGATTAGATGTACCAAATTCAATTTTCCCTCCAAATTCATTAAGTGCTTTTAGGTCTGCTTTATTACTTGGAGCAGATGGAATAGAGTGTGATGTTAGAATGGATACTGATGGTGTGCTTTGGTGTTTTCATGATGAACTTTTGGATGATTCTACTAATGGAGAAGGATGTATTGAAACAAAGAGCTTTAGTGAGTTAGCAAAAATCAATTACAAGGGATTTGGTTCTCACAGTTTGACCCGATTAAGCGATTTAACCGAACAAATAGATACTTCCGAATTTCTGTTTATTGATATTAAACATTGGAATCCGTGTAGATCTGTTTCAATTCACGAATACAGGAATGCTCTTCATTCATTAGGTATTAGTGAAAGAGAGAAAACTTACCTAATTGTTTCTAACGAAGTTTGGCTAAATGAATTGAGTACTGACTTTAAAGTAATATTTGATATCTCCTCCATGTTTGGGAATGATCTTTCACAATTTGAGGAAAAAGTTATTGGTTGGTGCGTTAACACAAAGTTAGTCACAACTGATTGGATTCGATATTGGAACAATAAAGGAAAGTTGACTGTTCTTTCTGAAATGAAATCAGCCAAAACAATCAAGAGATCTTTAGAAAAAAGACCTTTTGCTATAATTACAGATGATGTGAAGACGAGTATAAATTTAAAAAAACATAATTAAATATGACAGCAACTTTTGGTGCAGGATGCTTTTGGTGCATCGATGCATGTTTTAGGGATTTGAAGGGTGTAATTTCAGTGAAACCAGGTTATATGGGTGGAGAAACAGAGAATCCCACTTATGAAGAGGTTTGCACAGGTAAAACCAACCATGCAGAAGTAGCGCAAATTGAATTTGATGAGAATGAAATTAGTTATTCTAAACTATTGGAATTGTTTTGGTTTGTTCATGACCCAACTCAATTAAATCGACAAGGAAATGATGTAGGCACTCAATATCGTTCTGTTATCTTTTTCCATAACGAGGAGCAAAAAGAATTAGCAGAAAAATCAAAAAATGCTCTTGAAAATGAAGGTGTTTGGGAAAATCCCATTGTTACAGCAATCGAGCCTGCCATTACTTTTTATTCTGCAGAGGACTATCACCATAATTACTTCAATGATAATCCCCAGAATCAATATTGCCAATTTGTGGTTAGACCAAAAGTTGAAAAATTCAAAAAGGTTTTTACCGAGTTGTTGAGATAATTAAAAAGGGCTTTCAATTTTGAAAGCCCTTTTTTGAATTTTATCGAAGTAAGTTTAAATGTCCGACTACTGTTCTTTTTTCGTCGTTATTCAATAATTTGAATCGAATTTTCCACGTGTAAGCACCGTCTGGACACTTCATGCCGTTGTTGTAAGATCCGTCCCATCCAACGTTTACATCATGGCTTTCCCAAATTGGTTCTCCCCATCTGTTGAATATAAATAAGTCGAAATCGTAAGGGTCAAAACCGCTGTAGAATATAGGTTTGAAAGTTTGGTTATATTGGTCTCCGTCTGGGGTAAAAGTATTAGGTACCCAGAAAATAACGTCCTCAGCAATGTTACAATCATCCACCACGATAACTTGAATAGTATCAATGGACTTACAACCATTTATACTTGTTCCCGTAACAATAAATTCATTTAAACCAAGGTTTGGCAAATAAGGCACGCCGTTTTGAGCACCATTATTCCAAGAATAACTTGCCGCTCCAGAGCCACTTAATGCAATCGGAACACCTAAACAAATAGTGGTGTCATTTCCTGCGCTCACATTTGGAAATGCCTCTATAGTTAAATTAAAAGTAGACGTGGCAGGACAATTCGGACCAGGCGAAGTATAAGTTACGGCGTAGGCTCCAGGTGTTGAAGTTGATAAGGTAATTACACCTGTTGTTGCATTTAATGAAAGACCTGCTCCACTCGTGTATGTACCTCCTTGATCTCCAATCATTATTGGAGAAGGATTGCCTTCGTCCAAACAATAAATATTATCGGGATATGTAAGATTTGCACTTTGTGGGCCTAAATAGAACCCATTAACATTATTGATACAACCGTTGTCGTCTTGAATAGTTAAACTGTAATTTCCTGTTTGAAGGTTTCCAATAACCAAAGTTCCCCCTTGTCCAACAGAAGTGTTTAACATGGTTGCTGTACTTGGTATTAAAGTTCCTGCTACATAGTTATAATTCCCTCCGTTACTTTGAGGAGATCCACCGTTCATAACCAAAGATGCTGTTCCGTTGGCGCAATTGCTTGATGTAGCAGCATTAATAGGATTTAAGTATTGGACTACGATTGGTGCTCCTAGTTCATAACAGTCGTTATTTGGTGCAATAACATAACTGTAAATACCATCTACAATACTATACATGGTTAGAGGAACGAAGTATAATGTATTATTTGTAATACTTCCTGGCGGTAGTGCATTAATTAGACTTGTATCATTTATGTCAGAAAGGTTTGGAGTTCCACCAACTATACCAATTAAACAAGGGTCATCATTCACATCAAGACCAGATTGAGCCGATTGAGCTGGAGTTAAGGCTACAGTTGGAGGACAACCATAAACTAACCAAACTATTCCAGGATTATATGTCGGTGCATTTGGATCATAATTAGGATGACCTGGAGTGGTAGCTCCAACAATTTCTGCTGGTGGAGTCCAGTTATTATTTGAAGTTATATTCAATGTGTCACCAAAGCAGAGTCTTACTGGACTAGTCGAATTACCGGTAATATTGGAGTTATACGTTCCAACAACAGCACTACAACTGCAATCCGCTGGCGCTAAATAATTTACAACTAAACTACAAGCTGGAGCTGCAGAAAAAGCAGCTGTTATCGAACAACTCGCTCCATTAGACGGTAAATTACTTAAAGTATAATTAACCCCTGTACCAAACGGAGCATTAAATGTTTGGGTCGCTCCACAACTGCTAGTTAGCGTTAATGTTCCGCTGTTAGGAGGTGAACTAAAAGATACGGAACCATTTACGGAATATGTATTTGTTGCAGAAACACAAGCTGTTGGAGTGGCTGTAACGCCAGTCACATTACATGACAAAATAGAACAATCTGTTGTAGCTGTTCCACTACTCGAAAAGGAAATATTCGTAGGTGAATTTGAAAAGTTGGTAATAAGTAGTATATAAACTGAACCTGCAGTGGCATTATTTATTGTAGCACTTTCATTCGCTGATGAACTATAGCTACAATCCACAATACCGTTTGTACTAGACCCCGAACCAGCAGTTCCAAAGCTATTACAATAAGTCATTGCATTTGTATAACTTGGATATGGGCCATAGAGAATGTAATCAATGTCAACACCAGCAGAATTGTTCATATTGATTGTCATATTCCCACCATTTGCAATCTGCATATAATACCATTGTGGATTAGGTGAGGAACCTAGACATCCGTAGTTATTTCCAGGGTAAGTTACACTGGCTGCAGTTTGGTTTGTTCCAGCAGGAAAAGTGGTTGTCCCTTGATTTGAACAAAATGGGGATGTAACGCAAGGAGGATTCAAACAAGCGGCAGGAGCATTGTAGTTAGCGGTTCGTGTACAAGAAGTGTTGGCAGAAAAAGTTGCTGTAACCGTACATTGTGCACCGTTGGCATTTAGACCTGCTAGATTGTAATTTAATGGTGAAGTGAAGGGAGCATTAAACGTTTGAATTCCTCCACAAGAGGTGGTAACAGTGAGTTGTCCTGTTGCTGGCGGTGTTGAAAAAGTTATTGAACCTGATAAATCATAAAGGTCATTTGCACAAGCGCTTGGTGTTGTTGTTAAGTTTGATATAGTACAGCCACAAGAAGCAGGAGCAGCAAAGCTTTGTGTTCCCGTGCAAGTTATGGCAGAAAAACTCGCAGTTACCGTGCAATTAGAACCGTTCGCTGTAAGACCTGTCAAATTGTAGTTCAACGGACTAGTAAATGGAGCATTAAATGTTTGAGTCCCTCCACATGAACTAGTCACGGTGAGGGTTCCAGTTGCTGGTGGATTGGTTAAGGTTAAGGTTCCAGTTAAAGGAAAAGTGTTAGTTGCTGGTTCACATTGACCAGGTGTGGCAGTAATTGCTACAGAACAACTGTTTTGGTTGTTACAAGGCGATGGTGCAGTATAAGTTTCGATAGAGTTACATTGAGAATTCGCCGAGAAGGTGGTTGTTACTCCACACTGTGCGCCATCTGCAGTAAGATTGGGAAGTGAATAGTTGATTACTGTTGGGAAAGGAGCATTGAATGTTTGACTACCTCCACAACTGCTTTGTATGACCAAAGTACCAGATGTGGGTGGGTTGGAGATATTTAATGTCCCATTCAAAGTGTATTGATTGTTGGAACATTCTGACGGTACGGCAGTAAAACTTGTAACGCCACAAACAAATGAACAATCTGCGGAACCGCTTCCGCTGGTTTGGGTGTTTTGAGTAAAGGAGATGTTTCCAGCTTGATTCGAGAAGTTAGTTATTAGTACAACATAAACTTGTCCTGGTTGTGCATTTGGAATTACTGCTTGTTCTACTGCATCTGATGAATAACTACAATCTACAACAGATCCACTTGGAAAAGGGTTAGCACCAGTACAAGCATCTGCTAAAGAACTAAAAGGACCCCAAATAATAAAATCTACATCAATTGGCGTTCCTGATGTTGTATTTTGAGAAATTGTAAAGTCCATTGTACCTGCTTGATCAATTTGCATGTGATACCAAGCAGGGTTAGGGGTAGAGCCGAGGCAATCTACAGATCCTAGATTAGCAACATTTGTTGAATTGGGGAAATTATAGTTGTTAACATCGGTACAAAAAGGAGATGCTTGATTACATTGACCGTAAATCCCTATGTGGATAAAGAGAATTACAAATGAGGAAAGAAATTTATACATGGTTTAACTTGGTTAAGTTAGTCTTCTAGTAAGTACCAGAATTGTTCTTTTATCAATTGTTTGTTAAGTTTACCCCATTCTTTGGCAATTATTCGATTTTCAGCCATGGTCAGATTTTTGTCGTATTTAGGGAAATCAGCAGGAATTTCACCTGAAACAAAGTAAGTTTTCAATTTCTCAGGGTAAATCACGTAGGAATGATAATATACACCATTATCAATATTTTCAGGAAAGTTATTAGGATGTGTTTGGGCTTGAGGTTTTGGCTGTACTTGTATTTGACTGAATGCCAGTGAACTAAATAGGATTAGGGATACTGTAATAATAGTTTTCATGCAAAGAGTTTTGTTTTTTGACGACCAATTTACTAAAAAGTTGCCGAATGAGTAAATAAACGTTAAAAGTGCAAATTAGGTTATATTCGAAGTCTAAAAAGTTCAATTCTTTTCTTAATGTTTGAAATTTCTATTTTTCTTCCAACTAAAAAATTAGATAATAATGAATTGATTCACGAGAATAAAACGAATTATCAAAACGCTTTAAAAAAATTGTTTGGCGTTTCTTCTAGAAGTCGATGTGAAATTTTTCAAACAGGTTCTGATTTGGCTGAAAAAGCTGCTAATGAATTGATTAGTGAGAATAAGTTTTCTGAAATTGATTTTTTGATTTATTGCTCTCTTGGTCTCGATTACATTTCTCCAACATCTTCTTCTCAGTTACATCAAAAATTAAATCTTCCTTTAAATTGTGGAACATTAGATATTCCGTCGGGTTGCACCGGGTTTATTTATGGTCTTAGTCTTATTAAAGGTTTTCTTTCCTCAGGAGTTGCATCAAATATTCTTTTTTTGATGGGAGAAGTACCAAGCACCTCCATTCCTAAAGACAACTTAGAATTAAATGCCATTTTTGGAGACGCAGGTGTTGCGGTTCTAATATGTCGTTCTGAAGGTTTAAAAATTGGAAATTTTGTGTTCGGAACTGATGGTAAAGGAATGAAATATCTTCATGTTGAAAGAGGAGGAGTGAAAAATCCCATTGACCAAAATTGGCTTGAAGAGAATGTAAACGAAAACAATAAGTTAAATCGAGGGAAATTGGTAATGGATGGTCTCGAGGTTTTTCGTTTCGCGCTGGAAAGGGTTCCGACCCTTGTAGATGAAGTTTTACTTACCAATCAGTTGACGATGAATGAAATCGACTTGGTTATTTTTCATCAAGCAGGCAAACAAATTCTGGATGCGCTAAAGAAAAAATGTAAAATTCCTGAAGAGAAATATTTCGAATACTACGAGACCGTTGGTAACACAGTTTCTTGTTCTATTCCAATTGCAATTCATGCAGCTGTACAACAAAAACGAATAAAAAAAGGTGACAAAATCTTGCTGATAGGTTTTGGAATTGGTTTTACTTGGGGAGGAACAGTAATAGAATGGTGATTGGTTTCGATAACATTGATTACATTCACGTTCAAAATTTACAAAAATGGAGATTGAAGAATTTATTGAAGCTATTGAAAATGAATTTGAAGAGGTACAAAATGGTTCATTGACTCCTGATTTTTCAATAAGGGATATGGAAGGCTGGAGCAGTATGCATGCTCTTTTAATAATTGCACTTGTTGATAATCATTTTGAAATTTTGTTGAATGGTGAGGATTTAAGAAGCGTTCAAACGATTCAAGAATTGTATGATTTAATTCAAACTAAATTGAAAGTTGGCTAAGTTTCAAACAGACGGATATAAAATCTCTGCGATTTACACTTGTGTTCCGAAGAATAAATTAAGAACGGAAGACTACGAATGGATTTCTGTTGAAGAACGGAAAATGTTTGCCAAAACAACCGGGATTATTGAGCGTCGTGTTGCAACAGAAGGAGTTACTTGTTCAGACTTGTGTTATAAAGCTGCCGATGAGTTATTGAATGAATTTGATATTCGAGATAAAATTGATTTGGTGCTTTTTGTTTCACAATCACCAGATTACTTCTTGCCAGCCACCTCAATTGTCTTACAAAATCGTTTGGGAATCACAAAATCTGCAATGGCATTTGATGTGAATTTAGGCTGTAGCGGTTATGTTTACGGCCTTTCTATTGCGGCAAACTTTCTCAAAAATGAAGGGATTAGAAATGTGCTGTTACTTGCAGGAGATAAGTCCACAATTTCTACTTCATACAAGGATAAAAGTACTTACCCCCTTTTTGGCGATGCAGGAACGGCAACCTTAATACAAAAATTTGATGATGTAGAAAATAACGGAAATTGGTATTTTAACATGTACTCTGATGGTTCAGGTGCGGATGCCATACGAATCGAGGAAGGCCATTCCAGGTATCCTTATAAGCCGGAAAAAAAGGAAGTTTACGAATTGATTGACAAGGGTATTGAACGAACAAAAATGCATTTAGCTTTGGATGGCATGAAGGTTTTCAATTTCGCACTCAAGGAAGTTACGCCTTCTATTAGAGAATTGCTTGATTTCTCTCGAAAAGAGGTGAGTGATGTGGATTGTTTTTTACTTCACCAAGCGAACTTACTTATTAATGAGAGCATTCGTAAAAAGTTAAAGTTGGAGGCATCGAAATTTCCAATTTCAATTGATGAGTTTGGGAATACAAGTTCTGCTTCAATACCATTAACGATTTGTTCAAGGATGTCTGAAATAGATTGGTCGAAACCCAAAACTATTTTAATGTCAGGTTTTGGCGTAGGATTGTCTTGGGCAAACTTGTTACTTAAAATGACTCGTCCAGCTTTAAAATTATTGGAGCATGATTAACTTAAAGGGTAAAAAAATTCTAATCTTTGGTGCAACTGGTGGAATTGGATATTCAGTTGTTGAAACTTGCTTGTCTATCGAAGGTGAAGTAATTGCTTCGAGTAGAAGTGAGGAAAAGTTGAAATCTATTGCTGAAAAAACAGATAACATTCAAATTTTAGCTCTTGATTTATGCAATACTTCTGATTTTGAGGATTTTGTAAATACATTACCTCAAATTGATGGGGTCGTATTCACAAACGGAAAAATTGAGCCTTTTCCAACAAAGCATTTAAAAAGTAAACACATAAACTCCATGTTCGATGTGAATTTTTCAAGTATTGTTGAGTTGGTTTCCGTTCTTTTAAAGAAAGGTAAATTGAATAACAATGCGTCTTTGGTTTTTCTCTCTTCAATTTCAGCTCATCATCCTTACCAAGGAGGGGCAATGTACAGTGCAAGTAAGGCTGCATTGACCGCTTACGCTCGAACTTTGGCACTCGAGTTAGCTCCAAAAGAAATTCGAGCTAATGTTGTTTCTCCTGCATTGGTAAAAACAAAAATGTTTGATAATACAGCATCTGCATATACAACGGATGTTTTTAATCAATTTCTGGATAGATATCCGTTAGGTGTTGGTGAACCTAAAGATGTAGCCGGAATGATTGCTTTTCTTTTGTCTGATTTATCCCGATGGATGACGGGCACAGAAATAATTATGGATGGTGGCTTGACGCTGTCGAGTAAATAAACTAAGCCTCAGGAGCCAGTCTTAAAACAATGCCATTAATTTCTTCTGATAAATGAATTTGGCATCCCAAGCGACTATTTGATTTTACGTGGAAAGCTTGATCGAGCATGTCAAGTTCTGCATCACTTTGTTCAGGTAACGCTGTATCAGACTCAAGGTAACATTGACAAGTTGCACACATGGCCATTCCTCCACACTCTCCAAGCACTGGTAATTCATAAGCCTTACAAAGCTCCATGATGTTCATGTTCATGTCCGTTGGTCCAACTAATTCGTGTTGTACACCTTCTCTGTCAATAATATTTACAGTAATTTCATTCATTGCTTATAAATTGAAAATTCTCAAAAGGTTAGTTCCGTTAAAATTTGTTCTGTATTGTCTTAACTGATAATTACTTCCGGCATAAGGTAAACCATCATACAAAGAAAATTGAGCACCAGAGCAAGTATCTTTTAGTAATAAAAAGTTGTCGCTTTGAGGGAACAGGGGCAGAAAGCAATCTCCTTCTGGGTCTTCTGGTGAATGTCTATCCACAGCCACAAATTCATCGATAGAACGACGGTACACGATTACTCCTCTCGAACCAGCATTAACGAAGGCGTAACCTCCAACACCATTCAAATCACTATAACTCGGTAGATTTAAGTCAATTGTAACATCAAAGGGGATGTTGGGAACTGGGGTTTGATTGAAACGAACACAACCAAAAGTTATCAACGAAATGCAAAAAAGTATTGGTAGCGCAATTTTCATGGTGTAAATTTACGTTGTGCGATTTGTTAAACAGCTATTATTCCTTGTTTTTTTGACAGAAATTGTAATTTCTTGTCAGTCTGCCAAAGATGGCTATACCAATTCTGCACTTCGTATCCGACAAAATGAATTGAATGCTGAACGAAAAAAACAATTGAAGTACAAACAAATGCGCTTCAAACAACATCGCAAGAATCAATCACCTGCTGTGAGAAAAAAAATGCGCAAGGAACTTCGTCTCATGCGCAAGGAAATTAGGAAGTTAAAGAGAAAACGCTAATTATACAGTCATAATATCTTTTTCCTTGATCTCAAGTAAATCGTCCACTTTTTTGCTGTACGAATTAGTGATTTTTTGGACTTCTTCCTCTGCACCTTTTTCTAAATCTTCGGAAAGTCCATCTTTTTTCAAGTCTTTAACCATATCTAAAGCATCTTTTCGGTTGTTTCGGATACCAACTTTAGCGTGCTCCGCTTCGGCCTTTGCTTTTTTTACAAGATCTCTTCTGCGTTCTTCTGTTAGTGGCGGTACAGCAATCATTAATTGTTCGCCATTGTTTTGGGGATTTAATCCAAGGTTCGAATTAATAATGCCTTTAGCAATTTCATTCAACATGTTTTTTTCCCAAGGTTGAACGATAATGGTTCGCGCATCCAAAGTATTGACATTTGCAACTTGTTGAAGCGGTGTCATTGAACCATAATATTCTACCATAACACCTTGAAGCATTGCTGGCGAAGCTTTACCCGCACGGATCTTAATAAGTTCGTTTTCTAAATGAGTCAAAGTTTTTTGATTTGACTGCTTGAATTCGTCGTAAACAATTTCTAATTCTTCAATCATTTCTTAATTTTTTACGGTTGTACCAATTTTATCACCTTTCATTAATTTCAACAAATTGCCTGGTGTATCCATATCAAAAACAATAATAGGCAAATTGTTTTCTTTACACAAAGTAAATGCCGTTAAATCCATTACGTTTAAACCTTTCTCATACACTTCATCAAAAGATATCGTTTCATATTTCGTTGCATTCTTGTCCTTCTCAGGGTCTGCAGTGTATATTCCGTCAACTCTTGTACCTTTTAGAATTACATCAGCATTGATTTCGATTGCACGCAATGAAGCCGCCGAGTCTGTTGTAAAAAATGGATTTCCAGTTCCTGCTCCAAAGATTACAACACGACCTTTTTCAAGGTGTCGAACTGCTTTTCTTCGAATGAATGGTTCAGAAATTTCTTTCATTTCAATTGCAGATTGTAAACGAGTCATCACCCCTACGGATTCTAAAGCAGCCTGTAAGGCCATTGAGTTAATCATTGTGGCTAACATTCCCATGTAATCGCCATGTGTGCGATCCATTCCTCCTTGTTCAGCTTGAACACCTCGGAAAATATTTCCACCACCGATAACAATTGCGATTTCGATTCCCAATTCGTGAATTTCCTTGATTTGTTTGGCATATTCATTAATGCGAACATTATCAATTCCGAATTGCTTGTTTCCCATAAGGGATTCACCGCTAAGTTTGAGTAAAATTCTTTTGTATTTCATAAAAAGCAGGTAAAAAAAAAGCTACCTTAAGGTAGCTTTCAAATATTAACTAAGTGAGAATCGTTTAAACTCTGTAACTGTCAAATCTTTTTCAGTAGAAGATAAGAATTGTTCAACAGTCATTTTGTTGTCACGAATAAATTGCTGACTTAATAAAGTGTTTTCTTGGAAGAATTTATTCAAACGACCCATAGAGATTTTTTCAGCCATATCTGCTGGTTTGCCTTCTTGGATTGCCAATTCTTTACCAATTTCAATTTCTCTTTCAATTGTGCGTTGGTCAACACCGTCTTTGTTTAAAGCGATAGGACTCATAGCTGCAACTTGCATAGCAACTTGACGACCTGCCTCAGCAGCAGCATCAGATGAACTATTTAATCCAACTAAAGTCGCAAGTTGATTTCCAGGGTGATTGTAAGCTACAACTTTGTCTGCACGAATTACTCCGTAGTTTGACAAATCTAACTTCTCACCAATAACACCAATTTGCTCAGTGATTTTTTCTTCAACTGTTAACTTTTCGTCGTATTTCAAAGCTTTAAGTTCTTCAGCTGTTGCAGGTAGATTAGCTAGTGCCAAATCAACAAATGACTGAACTAATGCTACGTAACCATCATTCTTAGCAACGAAGTCTGTTTCACAATTCAAACCAAGAATAACTCCAGACTTTCCATCTGCATTTGCTTGAGCAAGAATAACACCTTCTTTCGCGTCGTTATCACCTCTTTTAGCAGCGATTTTTTGACCTTTTTTTCTTAGGATGTCGATTGCAGTTTCGAAATCACCGTTGGCTTCAACCAAGGCATTTTTACAATCCATCATACCAGCACCAGTTTGTTGGCGCAATTTGTTTACATCAGAAGCTGTGATAGCCATTTCTATATTTTTTAAAAATTATTCTTCAACTTTTGTTTCAGTAGATTCTGCTGCTGGAGTTTCCACAGTTTCAGCAGGAGCTACTTCTTTGTTTTCACCAGCTTTCATGGATTTTCTTTCCTCCAAACCTTCACGAATAGCTTCGCATATAGCATCAATTACTAAAGCAATAGATTTTGTAGCATCATCATTTGCTGGAATAGGGAAGTCAACCAATTTAGGATTTGAATTCGTATCAACCATTGCGAAAGTTGGTACATTCAATCTTCTCGCTTCAGCTAAAGCAATATGCTCTTTCAAAATATCAACAATGAAAATTGCAGCAGGTTGACGAGACATATCTGCGATAGATCCGAAAGTTTTTTCTAATTTCTCACGTTGACGTGTTTTGAACAATTTCTCTCTTTTGTTCAAAGTGTCCCATGAACCGTCTGACTTCATTTTGTCAATCAAAGTCATTTTGCGGATAGATTTTCTAGTAGTTTGGAAGTTAGTTAACATACCACCCGACCATCTTTCCGTAACAAACGGCATATTCACTTTCGCTACTCTTTCAGCAACGATTTCTTTCGCTTGTTTCTTTGTTGCAACGAATAAAACTTTTTTACCTGATTTTGCAATTTGTTTCATTGCTGCACAAGCTTGTTCAAGGTGAACGATAGTTTTATTCAAATCGATAATGTGGATTCCTTTTTTTTCTTCAAAAATATAAGGTGCCATTGCTG
>Ga0169931_10000391_pt1 | contig 71396 bp, 68 predicted proteins | sample Kivu_15m_20L_FD_129675 | JGI IMG/M metagenome (GOLD analysis project Ga0169931, IMG submission 129675) | Freshwater microbial communities from Lake Kivu, Western Province, Rwanda to study Microbial Dark Matter (Phase II) - Kivu_15m_20L... | ecosystem: Environmental > Aquatic > Freshwater > Lake... | reverse complement strand
TGTGTCGGAGCCTTCTGGATACAGCGGCAACAGCACGGGGTCATGTTCGACCGCGTCGTAAAACACTTCGACCACCTTGTCAAAGAATGCTTGTCCTCCGACTACGTCGAACAACATGGCGTCACTCAAACGGAATCACCGACACTCACACGTCGAGGAACTTGGTTGCAGCAACCCCAGAGCCGATGGCACCAGCAATTGAGCCAATGACCAGAAGTGCGACCATGACCCCACTGACATACGACCCCGGCACCACGAGCGAACTGACGCCCGTTCCGGCCTTGAAGCCGGCAACACCGTTGGTCCATGCCTGGTTCAAGGCCCACAGCCCACCGCATGACACCACGGCGCCGATGAGACCCTGCAGCAATCCTTCGAGCATGAACGGGATTCGGATGAACCAGTCGGTTGCACCGACGAGTTTCATCACCTCTATCTCGCGTCGTCGCGCGAACATGGCAGTACGGATGGTGTTCCAGATGAGTACAACTGCCACGGCCAACAAAATGAGCGACATTCCGATGGTGACGGCACGCACGAAATTCGACAATGTCGCGATGACATCGAACTCATCTTCTGCAAGAGACACCACCTGCACGCCAGGCAGTGTGCGGTACTGATCAGCAAGACTCCGAACTAACGCCGGATCTGGAGTTTTCGGAACCACTTTGAACTGCGACGGAATGTTTTCAACGGACAACAAACTGAGCGTGGTGGGGTCACCGGCAAAAACCCGCTTTGCTTCCTCGTAACTGGCCACCTTGTCGAGATATTGAAGTTTGTCGACATTCACCACATTCGGTTGAGCCTTCAGAGTCTGTTCGATGAACGCAATCTGCTCTTGACTTGCGTCGGGGCGCACGAACACGATCATGCCGACGTCGCCACGCCACTGAACCAACAAGTTGTCGAAGGCGCGCTGAATGAGAAATGTCGTTCCCACCAGCAACAGTGACACCGCCGAGGTGAGCACAGCGGCTGCGGTCAACGTCATGTTGCGACGGAAGCCGGCTGCAGTTTCACGAAGTGCGTACGAGATGCGCGAGATCATTCGTACACCCCACGCTCTTGGTCGCGCACCATGACGCCACGATCGAGCTGAATAACCCGGCGCCGCATTGCATTCACCACACGATGGTCGTGAGTGGCCATGATGATCGTGGTGCCGGTGCGATTGATTGCATCAAGCAACGCCATGATTCCTTCACCTGTCGTGGGATCGAGGTTTCCGGTCGGCTCATCGGCCAACAAGATGAGTGGACGATTGACGAACGCCCGCGCAATCGACACTCGCTGCTGCTCTCCACCGGAGAGCTGGTCTGGAAATCGATCTTCCTTGCCGGCCAAACCGACAAGTTCGATCACCTGCGGCACTTGCTGGCGAATGATGTGCTTTGGCTGACCGATGACTTCCAAGGCAAATGCCACGTTTTCAAAGACGGTCTTGTTGGGCAACAACTTGTAGTCCTGAAACACGTTGCCCAGGGTTCGGCGAAGGTACGGCACACGCGACTCAGCGAGCTCGTTGATGTTCTGACCTGCGACCCACACTGAGCCACGCTCTGGCCGTTCCTGACGGCTGATGAGACGCAACAAGGTGGACTTGCCAGAGCCTGAGGGGCCGACGAGGAACACGAATTCGCCCTTCGCGATGTCGAAGGACGCATCACGCACGGCAAGTGTGTCGGTGCCGTACATCTTGGAGACATTCTCAAGACGAATCATGTGGCTTGAAGCAACCTACCAGCGCCCACCGACCGATATCGGTCGGTGGAAAAGCCTTACTTCACAGGGATCAGGCGACATCACGCGACGTTATGAAGTTTGTGCGCGACGCCAGCGGAGGTAACCCTCCATGAATTCATCAAGATCGCCGTCGAGCACTGCTGCGACGTTTCCCGATTCAACTTCGGTGCGCAGGTCTTTCACCATTTGGTAAGGCTGCAACACATATGAGCGAATTTGGCTACCCCAGCCGATCTGTGCCGGCTTTCCAGCAATACGGTCGCGTTCTGCTTGATGCTCTTCTTCGATCTTTGCGGCGATCATGGCCTTCAGACGCGCCATCGCCTTCTCACGGTTTTGCAACTGGCTGCGTTCTTCCTGCGATGTCGCAACGATGCCGGTGGGCTCATGAATGAGGCGCACCGCTGACGATGTCTTGTTGACGTGCTGACCACCAGCACCTGATGCACGGAACACTTCCATACGCACATCCGACTCATTGATGTCGACGTCGGGTGCTTCCATGACCGGCCACACCTGCACCAACGCGAAACTTGTCTGACGACGCCCCTGGTTGTCGAAAGGACTGATGCGCACGAGGCGATGAGTTCCACGCTCGGATGTCATCAAGCCATATGCGTATCGACCTTTGATGGTGAACTCAGCAGACAAGATGCCAGCTTCAGTTCCTTGGCTGACGTCGTCGACGTCAATGGTGAACCCGCGACGTTCTGCCCACCTTGAGTACATACGCAACAAGATCTCGGTCCAGTCTTGAGCGTCGACTCCGCCATCCTTGGCGTTCACTTGAACAATCGCGTCAGATTCGTCGTGCTCGCCTGTGAACAAGCTGCGCATCTCGAGCACGGAGAGCCGCCGTGAAACCACCTCAAGACCAGCCTCAATGTCGGGTTCCTGGGATGCATCGTCTTCTTCACGAGCGAGCTCGTGCAGTACTTCGACATCCTCGACGGCACGTGCGAGCGACTCGTACTCGTCGATGTCACCCTTTACGTTCGAATACTCGGTGTTGACCTGCTTGGCGCGCTCTTGGTCGTCCCACAAGTCGGGTTTTGAAATTTCTATTTCGAGCTCAGCAATGCGAACACGGAGAGCATCGATGCGCAGGTATGCGCTCGCATCTTTGAGACGTTGCGAGACGTCGCGAATGTCGGTGGTGAAATCACGCATGGAGGAACCTCAAGCAGCGCCGTGGCACTGCTTGTACTTTCGCCCCGAACCACAAGGGCATGGAGCATTTCGTGGCGTGTTGGACCAGTCGTCCTCGTCTTTTCGAACGGTGCGCTGCACCGCAGACTGTTGGGCTTCCGCTTGAGCGGCAAGCAGAGCAGGGTCAACCCCTTCGGCTGTGGCAGCTGCGAGGAAACCATCAGTACTGACATTGTCACTTGATGTCTCTTGTACATCGCGCACCACGACGGACGGCTCGTCTTCGCTCACGACTTGCACGTGCATGATGTAGCGCACAAAATCTTGGGCGATGCCCTTCATCATGGCTCCGAACATTTCGTAGCCCTCACGCTGCCATTCCGACAATGGGTCTTTTTGACCCATTGCGCGCAAGTTGATTCCCTCTTGGAGATAGTCCATCTCTTCCAGATGTTCACGCCAACGCTGGTCGATGATGCGCAACATGACCTGTCGCTCGATTTCGCGCATGGTGTCTGGCGTCAGTTCATTTTCGCGGCGTGCGTAGTGAGCTGACGCATCGGCCATGACGAGGTCGTACACGGCATCAGTGTCGGCACAATCGTCCAGCTGCTCGATGGTGATTGCTGCTGGCCAGTACGAGCGAAGCTCGGTAGTGAGACCGTCGAGGTCCCACTCATCATCGGCTTCCGACACGCAATATGTGTCGATCAGAGAATCGACAGCCTCGGCGAGATACTCCATTGCCGCTGCCTTGAGGTCGACACCTTCGAGAATTTGGTCGCGGCGCATGTAGATGACCTTGCGCTGCTCATTCATGACTTCGTCGTACTTGAGCACGTTCTTGCGAATCTCGGCATTGCGTTGCTCGACAGTGGTTTGTGCACGCTCGATGGCCTTGGTCACCATCTTTGCTTCGATTGCCTCGTCGTCTGGCAGAGCTCGACCCATGACCCAACTGAGCGCGCCCGTCGCAAAGAGGCGCAACAATTCGTCGTCGAGGCTGAGATAAAAACGGCTTTCACCTGGGTCACCTTGTCGACCCGAACGACCGCGCAACTGATTGTCAATTCGACGACTTTCGTGGCGCTCGGTACCCAACACATACAGCCCGCCAAGTGCTCGGATGCGATCGCCCTCTGCTTTGCACTCGGCGGTGTATTCATCGAGCAATTGTTGGTAGCGGGCTTGTGCTGCCGCACGTTGTTCCGCGAATTCAGCCGGAATGTTCCCGTCGACGAATGGCAATGCGGAATCATCTTCGAGCGTCAATGGGTCGAAACCCTCGTTGACCACTTTTTGGTGGGCCAGGCCCTCGGGATTGCCACCGAGAAGGATGTCGACGCCTCGACCAGCCATGTTGGTGGCAACCGTGACAGCACCAAGTTGACCAGCCTGGGTGACGATGTGAGCCTCACGAGTGTGTTGCTTGGCATTCAACACCTCGTGGTGAACACCGCGCTTGGTGAGCTCACGGGAGAGATGCTCGCTCTTTTCCACGCTGATCGTGCCGACCAGAACTGGTTGACCTTTCGAGTGCTTCTCAACGATGTCATCGACGACTGCGCGGAATTTGGCAACTTCAGACTTGTAGATGAGGTCGGCTTGATCGGCACGTGCCGGCGGCTTGTTGGTGGGAATGGGTACCACTTGCAAGCCATAGGTGTTCATGAGTTCGGCTGCCTCTGTTTGGGCAGTACCCGTCATACCCGACAACTTGTCGTACATGCGGAAGTAGTTCTGCAACGTAATGGTCGCGAGAGTCTGGTTCTCTTCCTTGATGCGAACGCCCTCTTTGGCTTCCACTGCCTGGTGGATTCCTTCGCTCCACCGACGTCCTTCGAGGATGCGACCAGTGAACTCATCGACGATCTTCACATCGCCTGCTTGCACGATGTAGTCCTTGTCGCGGCGGTAGAGCTCTTTTGCTTTCAGCGCAACTTGAAGCTGGTGGACAAGATTCTGCTGCACCTCGTCGTACAAGTTCTCGATACCAAGCTCGCTCTCGACTTTCTCGATACCGGCTTCGGTGGGTACCACGATGCGCTTGTCTTCTTGCACTTCATAGTCAACGTCACGCTGAAGTGATCGCACAATCGAGGCGAACTTGTAATACATCTGAGCAGCATCGGCGATACGGCCAGAAATGATGAGCGGCGTGCGTGCCTCGTCAATGAGAATGCTGTCGACTTCGTCGACGATTGCGAAGTTGTGGCCTCGTTGCACTTTCTCTTTCAGCGTTCCGGCCATGTTGTCGCGCAGATAGTCAAAACCGAATTCGTTGTTCGTTCCGTACGTGATGTCGCACGCGTATTCGGCACGCTTCAACCACGGACTTTCACGGTGCCCCGGGATGACCAACCCGACTGATAGGCCCATCCAACGATGGATACGACCCATCCACTCTGAGTCACGCCGAGCGAGGTAGTCGTTGACAGTGATTTGATGCACGCCCTTGCCGGACAGTCCGTTGAGATACACGGGCAGAGTCGACACCAGTGTCTTTCCTTCACCGGTCTTCATTTCGGCGATCCAGCCAAAGTGCAGTGCCGCGCCACCCATGATCTGAACGTCATAGTGGCGCTGACCGATGACACGAGACGCGCCCTCTCGCAGCGCAGCGAAAGCCTCGACCAAAATGTCGTCGAGATCAGCACCCCGATCAAGTCGCTCACGGAACTCGCCCGTCTTAGCCTTGAGGGCATCGTCAGACAACGCCGCCATGGAAGCAGAGAGTGCATTCACATCAGGGATGATTCCCTGGAGGGCCTTCACCCGCTTGCCGTCGCCGGCACGAAGTATGCGGTCAAGAAGTGCCATGGGAAGGTTCAGCCTATCGGTGAGCCCCTCGCCCACGCCGGCGGTGTGCGACCGCAACCGCATGCACATGTTCCACCCCTTCAGTGTGAAGGGCATTGGCTGCGGCACGCAGGGTCGCCCCGGTCGTGATTACGTCATCGACCACCACGACACATCTCATGTCCCGGCGCACTCGCGCACGAAATCGCGGGCGAGTCAATCGGGTGATTCTGTTCTGACCCTCTTGTGAATCGCGATTGATGCGCTTCAGAAGTCGTTTGCACGGCAACCGCAACTCTCGCGCCACAGCACGCGCCAATGACTCGGCTTGGTCGATACCTCGCTCGCGAATGCGACGTGATGTCGTTGGTGCCCACGTGATGACTTGCGGAGAAGGATTCAGATCATGCAGTAGTGGCACGAGTAGTCGCGCGAGATGCATCGCTTGCCCTCGATCATTGTGGTACTTAAGCGCGAGAATTCGCTGACGAACTTCACCATCATGTGCACTCGCAGCAGACAGCGTGAGGCCTGGCTCGAGCAATTGAAAAGAGCCATCCTCGCGCGCAGATGGTTGAGTACGGTTGCCCTGCATGTCTCCCACCACCACGATGCGTCCATTTTCCGAGCGCTTTTTTGAACGCCTCGCACGATGTGCACTCGGCCTCGCATGCTTCGGCACGGGTATCGCATGTTTCGTGAAGTCAGAATTGGGTGTTCCGCCGTGGGACGTGTTTCACCAAGGTGTCGCCGGGCGAACTGAACTACGAATGGGAACGGTGATTGTCTTCACCGGCATCGCGCTACTTGTGTTGTGGATTCCTCTGCGTCAACGACCCGGCATTGGCACCATTATGAATGCGCTCGAAATCGGTCTGGTCGAGAACATTGCTGAAGAGTTACTACCCGACACGGGACACATCGTCGGACGACTCGTTTACCTCGTCCTTGGCATGTTGCTAATTGCTGGTGGATCAGGTTTGTACATCGGAGCAGAGCTCGGCACTGGCCCGCGTGACGGGCTGATGGTCGGGATCAATCAACGATTCGGGGCCAGCATCAGAGTTGCTCGAACGATCGTCGAGGTGGTGGTGATGATCATCGGGTTGACACTTGGCGGCACCCTGGGTATCGGCACGTTCATCTTTGCGTTTGGCATTGGCCCACTCGTGCAGACGATGCTCGGTGTGTTCAAGATGTCGCCATCCACTATCGCTGCTGCTTCGTCCGAAGCCGCCGAACAATGACGACCCGGACGAAGCTCAAGACGAACTAGTAGCGGTAGTGCTCGGGCTTGAACGGCCCAGTTGGCTCGATGCCGAGATATTCAGCCTGCTCGTCAGTGAGACGAGTGAGTCGCACACCAAGTGCATCGAGGTGCGCGAGCGCAACCTTTTCGTCGAGGTGCTTCGGCAACACGTACACACCAACCGGATACTTGTCAGTGTGGTTGAACAACTCGATCTGCGCGATGACCTGATTGCTGAATGAGCAACTCATCACGAACGACGGGTGACCCGTTGCGCAACCAAGGTTCACCAAACGCCCTTCGGCCAACACGATGACGGCGTGACCGTCTTGGAACGTCCAGAGATCTGTTCCAGGCTTCAATTCGTCACGCGTTGCACCACTACGGGCAAGTCCGGCCATGTCAATTTCGTTGTCGAAGTGGCCGATGTTGCACACGATGGCGTTGTGCTTCATCTTGGCCATGTCGTCGACCGTGATGATTGCTTCGTTGCCAGTTGCGGTCACGAAGATGTCAGCTTGACCGATGACATTTTCTAAAGTGTCCACTTGGTAGCCCTCCATCGCCGCCTGAAGCGCGTTAATGGGATCGATCTCGGTAACAACAACGCGGGCACCTTGACCGCGCAAACTCTGCGCGCACCCTTTGCCGACGTCTCCATAACCAAGAACCACTGCGAACTTGCCGGCAATCATGATGTCAGTCGCACGGTTGATGGCGTCGATGAGCGAGTGACGACAGCCGTAGAGATTGTCGAACTTGCTCTTCGTGACACTGTCGTTCACGTTGATAGCAGGGAACAACAACTCACCCTTCTCTGCCATCTTGTACAGGCGCTTCACACCTGTCGTGGTCTCTTCGGTGACACCCTTCACCGATTTCGCCATCGTGGTCCACTTGGTGGGTTCGGTCTTCAATGAACGCTGTAGCAAACCGAGCACGATTGCGAGCTCTGGGTTCGATGCAGTCGTCGGGTCTGGCACTTCGCCGGTGCGCTCGTACTCGACACCTTTGTGCAACAACAACGTGGCATCACCGCCGTCATCGAGGATCATGTTCGGCAAACCACCATCGGGCCACGTCATCATCTGCTCGGTGCACCACCAGTACTCCTCCAGCGTCTCACCTTTCCACGCGAACACCGGTACACCTTGTGGGTCGTCGATGGTTCCGTTCGGGCCCACAACCACGGCTGCCGCAGCGTGATCTTGGGTTGAAAAGATGTTGCAACTGGCCCAGCGAACTTCTGCACCCAACTCCACGAGTGTCTCGATGAGTACCGCAGTTTGAATAGTCATGTGCAAGGAACCAGAGATGCGTGCACCTTTCAATGGCTTGGTGCCACCAAATTCTTTGCGCAGCGAACGCAGGCCGGGCATCTCGTGCTCGGCGAGGTGGATTTCTTTACGACCGAATGGTGCGAGGTTGAGGTCGGCGACGCGATAGTCACGACGCGTGGCAAGAGATGATGACATTGGGGTTCCCTTCGGGGTTGCAGATGTGGACGAGCCAAATGGCTCTGTTCACCAGGCTGGGGCCCACTGGCACCGATCTGTTCAGCCCGACAGAAGAACGAGTGTAGTGGAGCTTTACGCCTCGAAAGTGGGCTTCAGTCCGCTGCCGCGAACCTTGGCCATGAGTCGGTCGTGTTCTGCATCGGACACCGACTCGGCTTCGTCAATCAGCATGACCGGAATGCCCTCGCGCACTGCGTATCGACGATGAAGGCGGGGGTTGTACAGCGACTCTTCATCTGCGAAGTAATACAACGGACCCTTGTCCTGTGGACAAGCGAGGATGTCGAGCAGTGCTTGATCAAGTGACATGAGAATCATCCTGCCACGATGGTCAGCACTTCAGCGACTCGTTGGTCGCACTCTGCGCGAGTCGGTGCCTCAAGATTCAGCCTCAGCAGCGGCTCTGTATTCGACGGCCGCAAGTTGAACCACCAGTCACCACAGTCAACAGTCAATCCATCGAGGGTGTCCTGTGGGAACTGCGCAAATGCGCGGGCAACAGACTCAATGACTGAGGCGGTGTCGTCTACCTCGGTGTTGATCTCACCACTGGCTTCGTAACGTTCGAACGGCTTGCGAACCTCTGACAGCGGCGCACCAGCGCGCGCCATTTCATTCAGAACGAGCATCGAGGCGATGATGCCGCTGTCGGCACGGAAATTGTCGAGGAAGTAATAGTGGGCGGAGTGTTCGCCACCGAAGACTGCACCAGTTTCTGCCATCTTTTGTTTGATGAAGCTGTGACCCACACGTGTTCGCACAGGAGTTCCACCATTTTCACGAATGACTTCAGCGACCGCTCGCGAACAAATGCAGTTGTGCAGGATGGTTGCACCAGGGTGCGCTCGCAGCATTGCTGCTGCGAGCATTGCAGTGGTGGTGCTGCCGGACAACCCGCGACCCAACTCATCGACCACGAACACTCGGTCAGCATCGCCGTCAAAGGCCAGCCCCACGTCGAAACCACCCGACACCACGCGGGCTTGCAAGTCGCGCTGGTTCGCGGGCTGAATCGGGTCGGCAGGGTGATTCGGGAATGACCCGTCGAGTTCGCCGTACATGACTTCTAATTGCACGCCTGGGAGGCGTTCGAACACCACGGGCACGATGAGACCACCCATGCCGTTTGCGGTATCGGCAACAACTTTGAGGCCACGCAACGCATTGACATCTGCGAACGACACCACATGGTCGGCGAACTCGTCGAGCATCGACCGAGTTGACTTCGTGCCTCTTGTTTTCGTGCCTCTTGTCTTCGTGCCAGGCGCCACTGTTCGCGTGCTTGTAGATCGCGATGAAGTCATGGTCAACTTGGCGATGTCCCTGATGTCGGCAAGCCCAGATTCGATACCAACTGGTCGTGCACCAGACAGACAGAACTTGATGCCGTTGTATTCGGCCGGGTTGTGCGAGGCGGTGAACATGGCGCCAGGTGCATCGAGCTTGCCTGCGGCGAAATACAACAAGTCCGTGCTTGCAAGTCCGAGATCAACAACGTTCACACCTCGACTCATCGCACCTTCGGCAAATGCATCAGCAAGGCCTTCGCCCGTCAGTCGCATGTCGCGAGCCACCAACACCGTCGATGCATCAGTGAACTGAGCAAAACCGACACCTAACGCGTAGGCAACATGCTCGTTCATTTGGTTCGGAGTGGTGCCACGAACATCGTATGCCTTGACGATTCGATCAAGTACGGCCGGATCGGTCGTTGACATGTCGCCAGACGCTACCGAGCCCCCGCCAGTAGATGGCGGAACGTCATGTACGCCCACTCCGTACCTGAACGGTCTGCGACGGAACCACACCAACATCACGAGTCCGGCGAGTGTGAGAACGAAAGCAATTTGATCTGCACGAGACGTTGCGTACTCCATCACCACGGTGGTGGACGAGGGAATGACCACCATCATGTTCGGTGCGACTCGATACGGGCCTTCGCCACCCTTCACCTTCCAGTTCGGGAAGTAACTGACTCGAACAAGGACAGGAGTACCGACTTTGTCGACGTCGAATGACAAGCGCTCTTGATCGATATCGATATTCGACACCGAAACCTGGCTCAGTTCACGTGGATCAATCGGAGTGGTTGCTGATGGCGTCACAATGTCGACCCGACGACCACTCTCTCCCGGTTCACCTTCACGCCGTTCCATGTCAACTTCGACATCGATTCGTTGCCATGACGCTGGGCCATCTGCCGCAGGTAGCGCGGCCCACTCACTTCTCTGTTGAAAATATGACGTGCCGAGCTCGAGCCATTGCTCGCGAGCATCACCTTCATGTTCGTTGACGATGACCGGCTGTGTCGAGAGTCCCTCGACGAGGGCGACATCACTCACCTCATACACATGCCATGGACCGACCGTCTTCAACTTGACGAGATCTTCCTGCGCGTCAGCCTGCGCGACACCTTCAGGCGTGAATGCCATGTAGTACTTCACTCCAAGTTCGCGAAGATACGGCACACCCTTTTCTGCGACTGTGTTGTCGTAACGAAGCTCGCGCACCGGGTTACTGCTCTGTTTCGACATCGCAGCAGCCGTGATGAAGTGATACGGCGTGGTTCCGGCCGCTTCAAAGAAGAGGCCTTCCATCGAACCGATACAACCTTTGGTCCAGAATGGCAACAACATCAGCGACATCGTCGTTCCGTACTTGTTCAGTTCGCTGTTGTTCTCCCACAGCGCTCGACCGCAGCCATGTGCCGGATCATCACCAAGCGCCTGCATTGTTTGCACAATGTCGTGATACTCGCCGTAGGCGGCCTTGCCTTCGTACCCTTCGAAGTTCCAACGCGCCCAGCCATCTGAGAATGCACGCGACGCCGGCACCGACAACGGCCCCCACGTGTAGTGCGTCTTCCCGTTTTTCGACTCGACTTTTCCGCCGGGCAACTGTTCGTATCGAAAACCCAGCACGATGAGACAGAACAATGCGCTGACGCCGAGCAGTGCAGTGGCAGCATTCGTCGAAAATCCCGCGACAGATGAATGTATGACTTGTTCCCCGCGGGCGCGGCGTTCCAACACGAATGAGCGATGAACAAATGAAGCGACCTCATACACACCAATAAGCGCCAACATGAACCGCAACAAGTACACAAATGGCAATAACCGCGGGTTCCACAGAAGACCAATGACCGGAAGCTGACGCTGAGCAACGTTGACACCGACCATGAGGATGATGGTGTAGACGCCCATCCAGATGCCGAGGAATCGACGACGCAGTAGCGAACCAATGAAGCCTGCGATGGCCAAGGCCAAGATAATCACGTCCCACGCAATCGGCAGTGGAAAGAACATGGTCCACAAGGATTCGTTCGGCCCGGCTGGTTTCGGCTCGTACTTCATGTCCGTCATGAAGGCATGTCCGCCGAGAAATGGAAGCACCCAAAATGCAGACAACAGAACTGCACACACCATCGTGGTTATGCCGTACTTGAACCGTTGCCGATCCATGCGCATGAACCACATGATGACGAGACCACCGAATACAAATATGAGAACGATGCCGTGACATAGCGCAGACAATGCAATTGCCACAGCGGCCCACGCCCTGTATTGACCGGTTTCTAGCCCACGCGCAAACAGACCAAACGCGAGAAGCGCGAACGCAAGTGCGAGCGAGAATGAATACTCTCCTGCCATCGTCGAGGCGATGTTGCCGCCGTAAATGGTGAAACTCTCGTCGTACAGGAACATGGTCGCACCGATGGCCATGAGCTCTGGCAACGGAAACGCAAGGCGCGCCAAACGTCCCATGAGCCACGCACAGAAGGGAAAGGCAACAAGGCCAGCAACAACGACAATCTTGAATGCGATGCCATAGGGCACGATGATGTCGACGAGGACGACCATGAGTGCTGGTACCACCATGTAGAACCGGTACGCAGGAAACCCTGAATACCAATCCATGCTCCAACCGTTGAAGCGCCAATGCGGCAGCAGGACATCCCGAAGGTATGCGGGTCCCCACACGTGAGCTCCCATGTCGCCCCCAGTTGGGGTGTTGTTGCGAAGAATCAGCTCGGGGTGAAGCGTTGAGAGCACCAGCAAGGTGGCTCCGACCACCACCGCGGTCGTCATCATCGAACGCCAAGTGTCGGATCGATTGTTCATGTGAGCGCCACCAACACGAGACCTGTCGCGTTGAAAGCCATGTGAGTGATGATATTCATGCCGAGGGCTTCATTGCGGTCGAAGACCCAACCAAGGACAAGTGCAATGGCAAAAAGTCCGACGAACTCAACCGGAACAAAGTGAATGGCTGCGAACCACGCGGCGACAAGCACCAGCGCACGAGATCTTCCTAGCGCTGAGCCGATCGAACGTTGCAACATGCCGCGATACACAATCTCCTCGACGAGCGGCGCACCGACCACAACAACCAGCACGAGCACCAGCATCCATGCACCCGTCGCGTTGTCCACCAAGTCCGTGGCTCGCTTCTCGATTTTCTCTGGTGAAAACGAATCAGGAAAGAGCAACCGCAGTGGCAACATCACGACGGGCACCAAAATCAACTGTGAAGCAACGCCGAGCGGTACCCCGAGCGCATCACGAGGTGAAAATCGAATCCGCATCACCTCGCGCAACGAACCTGTGGTGTGAATCCGACACAGCCGAGCGACCCCCCACAACGAAATGGACCACGTGATTGCCGATACGAGTGCCAGCACCCAGATGGGTTGAGCGCTGACATCGACGTCGCCCTGACCGACAAGAACGATGGCAAGCGGTGCTGCGATGTTGCCGGCGAGAAAGCAGGCGAACCAGGTTGCGACCGCTGAACGCGCTGGAATCACGATGACAGTGTGTCAGCCAGCGAGCCGAGTCGCGCCTTCCGCATATGTGCGGTGGCGACGATCTTCGAGCCGCCAGCCCGAGGGCGGCTTGAGTCGACGCGCATGCTGGTCACACAGGTCATAGGAATGTGGTTCGCGTTCTGGCGTCAAGTCGTCGAGCCACACCAATGATCGTGCATATTGGTACGACAAAGTGAGCACCGCGTCATTCGCACATCCGCTACGTGAACAATGACGGGCCATGTGGACAAAGGTACTTGTTCATCGAAATACGTTGCGTGATACCGGTTTCACGACTGTTGTGGCCTGTTGCAGGCTCGCTAAGGCAAGCGCAATCATGCAGCCGTAGGCTGAGCACATGAGCGAGATTCCTCCCCCGCCGCCCCCGCCGCCCCCGCCGTCAGGTAAGCGTGGTGGTCAAAATCCGTTCATGAAGGGTCGCGCTCCGCGACAAGATAAGTCGCCGATCGATCCACAAGCTCGTCGACCCATGCCGCGCTGGGCCATCTGGGTCGTCATTGCAGCACTCGTCATGCTCGCGTTCAGCAGTCGCTTGTGGACCACGCCGACGGGCGAGAAATTCAGCTACACCGAGTTCCTCGCTCTCGTCGACGATGGCAAGGTCGCAGACCTCACCATCAACAACGCCACCAACATCATCAGCGGAACGTTGTCTGACGGTCGCAAGTTCACCACCACCGGCGCCGTGCAACTGAGCGAAGCAGACGAGCAACTCTTGAAGCAGCGAGGCGTCGACTACAACTTCTCGACGCCGCAAACAAGTTGGTTCATGAGCCTCATCCCCATCTTCTTGCCATTCATCTTCATCGTCGGCATCTTCATGTGGATGCAACGTCGCGCCATGGGTCAAGCCGGCAACATCATGTCAATTGGTCGCAGTCGCGCAAAGACGTACCAGTCTGACAAGCCGTCAACCACGTTTGCCGATGTCGCTGGCTATGAAGGCGTGAAGCAAGAAATCAAGGAAGTGGTCGACTTCTTGCGGATGCCAGAGCGTTTCAAGGAAATCGGCGCCCGAGTTCCGAAGGGAATTCTCTTGGTTGGCCCTCCCGGTACCGGTAAGACCTTGTTCGCTCGCGCCGTTGCCGGTGAAGCAGGGGTCGGTTTCTTGTCCGTCACTGGTTCTGACTTCATGGAAATGTTCGTGGGCGTCGGAGCAAGTCGCGTGCGCGATTTGTTTCAGCAAGCCCGAAAGATGGGCAAAGCAATCATCTTCATCGACGAAATCGATTCCATTGGTCGTAAACGTGGTGCAGGCCTCGGTGGTGGCCACGATGAACGCGAGCAAACGTTGAACCAGATGCTCGCTGAAATGGACGGCTTCGAGACCTCAGAAGGCATCGTCATCATGGCGGCGACAAACCGTCCCGACATTCTCGACCCCGCACTTCTGCGCCCAGGTCGCTTCGACCGTCAGATCGTCGTTCCACTGCCTGAATACGAAGAGCGGCTTGCCATTTTGAAGGTGCACTCTCGTGACAAGCGCATGGGTCGCGACGTCGATCTCGACACGATGGCACGCGCCACTCCTGGAATGAGCGGTGCAGATCTCGCCAACTTGGTCAACGAAGCCGCTCTCTTCGCAGTGCGTCGAGGATCAACGGAGATCGAACGAATCGACTTCGAGAACGCTCGCGATCGCGTGGTGCTTGGTGCGCGGCGCGAGAGCCTGGTGTTGAACGCCGAAGAGAAGCGAGCGACCGCGTATCACGAAGGCGGACATGCCGTGCTGGCCACTGTGTTGCCGCACAGCGATCCATTGCACAAGGTCACCATTCTTCCTCGCGGTATGGCACTTGGTGTCACGTGGACCTTGCCAGAAGAACGACACACGTACTCACGTGAGTATTTCGAAGACATCATCTGCAAAGCAATGGGTGGACGAGTAGCTGAAAAAATCGTCTTTGGTCATCTCAACAGCGGTGCTGCCAACGACCTCGAGCAAGCAACCGGCATCGCCCGACGCATGGTGCGTGAATGGGGTATGTCAGACAAGGTCGGACCGATGGCATGGAACACCCAACAGCAGGTGTTCCTGGGCGAAGATCTGATGACCAGTGGACGCGAGTACAGCGATGAAACCGCTCGAATGATCGACGAAGAAATCGCTCACATCCTCACTGAACAAGAGCAGCGTGCCAATGATCTCCTCGTGAAGCATCGCAAAGGCCTCGACCTCGTTGCAGAAGCGTTGCTCGAACAAGAGACCATCGATGGTGCACTCGTCGCGCGTCTCATCCAAAAAGGCATCGACCGCGCTGTCGAGGGAAACTCCTCAAACGACAACGCTGGTCGCCCCGAACACGACACACTCTGACCTTCACTGCCCGCGCTTGGCGGGAAGTGTTTGACGGGAAGCGAATGTCACATCACCGGTCGTGCTCGTGGCCGAGTTGCGGCTCTGGGGTCGACCCCGGCTCGCGACATTCGGCGACGGCTGCCCACAAATCTTGTGCTTTGACTGGTCCGAGAAATGCTGAACGCACGACTCCGCGATTGTCTGCCACCACCAATGCCGGAACAGCATCGATGCCGTACTTCGCGTGCAGAGACTTTGCTGCGGTGTATTCCACTTCATGCACCGCGACATCTGCGCATGCAAGTACCGAGGCCTTGCTGAAGACATCAGAACATGTTGAACATGTAGCCGACGTGAACACTGCAACCAACCATGGCGTTGTCACTTCGGGAAAGTCGTTTCGGTCGAGCTGTGTCGGAACCTGAAACCCACCTTGAGTGGGCGCCGAGGCGTCACGACGCTTCATGAACTGCGCGACGGAAACTGCACCGAGCACAACGACGAGCGCGACAATGACTCTGATCACCGTGCACTTACTCCTGGTTGTGGAAGTGCAAGTACCCCAGAGAACCCCACGAGTTGTCGACCTCGACTGAGTCGACGTTGAACGACGATGGGTTGGTCGGCTTCGATGATCAACTCGCCTGTCGTTGCATCAAGGGGCATGTCGATCACGGTGACACCACTCGCTGGCAATGCAATCGCCTGCAGAGACGGAATGGGAAACTCGCCACCAGGCCCGATTGCAGACACTCGCACTGTCGTATCAAACACTGTGGTGTTGACGAACGTCAGTGCTCGCGGCGTACCGGGTGTCACTCCTGATGGCACTCGCCAGGTAGTCGTCGCCAATTCGTCCGGAGCTCCGGTCATCACTGCGGTGAAGTTGCTCTTTGCGACGCGCTGGTTGATGACATGCTCGGCGACGAACGTGCTTCCGTCCTTGGTCGACACTGATATGCCATGCACTCCTTCGGGTAATCCTTCGACATTCCCCGCATTGACCACGACGACTTCACCGGCGGGAACTGCCACCGATGTTGTCGCACTTGGTACACCGACACCGTTTGCAACGTCACCCGACAAACCGGCACCAGTGAACACCGCGTCAACCGTGATGTCTTCTTCTGCCGGATTGAAGAGTACGAGTTGTTCCACGATATTTGCACCAGTGTTCCCTCCGGCAAACCACCACTTGGACAAACGCTGAGGAACCCCCAACATCGTGGAATAACCCAGTCGACCGCCACCCAGGTAATGCTGCGCCCGCGCAGCCACCACCTTGCCTGTCGTGGTCTTCACCTCGACAGCAACGCGCTGTTCGTCGGCAGCGCCTTCGTCAGGCATCGACAAACTGCGAACCGAGCGCGGTGCGATGAGTAGCCCCTGCAATGTTGTGGGGCGTCGGCGACCATCCACCGTTGTGAATGCGACATCAACAACAGCAGTCTCGGGAAACGGATTGGTGATCATGATGCGCATCGACGAGCCATCGAGCGTGATGCCATCAGCGAAGTACCACGTGGAAGAAGTTGAAGTGGTGCACGATGCGGTCACATCTCCGGCCGCGAACTCCGTCTGCTGTTCGACCGACGCGAGCGCGCCGATGACTTCGACAATCGGCACGACGACACCGACCGTGCGGCCGTTCAACACATCGACGGACTTCTGGGTTCGCGCGGGTACGAGTACTTGACGTTGCTCCTGGCCGTCGGCGCTCAACAAGGTGACGGCGGCAGTCACGTCAGCTTCCGTCGGGTTTGCTATCACCACTCGTCCTACGCTCAACCCATCGCCAGCAGCAACACCGGGACAAAACCATGACGTGCTGATACGCGGTGGTGCTGGTTGCTGAGCGAATGCAGCGAGCGGCACCCGCGCCGCACCCGCGCCTTCTTGTTCCACCGGAGTCTGCCGCTCGACATACACGAGCGCTCCGACTGCCGCGGTGACCAGTGCGGTGTTGACGGCGCGACGCACAAGACGTCGAGCAGAAGAAGTCGAGTGGACCTGCAAGGTCGTCATTGCTGCATCACCACGATCTTTCGCGGACGTAGCACTGCGAGGACGAAAACGAACACCCACAAACCAAACTGCACGAGAACAAGCGCGGTGCGCATGAAACTGGTGTCGAAATCAAGCACCGCAGTTCCACCTTGTGGTACGTCATACGCCGTCGTCACACCAAATGCCGGTCGTGCCACAACCGGCACACCGCCGACAGTGAGTTTCCATGAGGAAGTGAACGGAACTGCGACATGAACAACTCCGGCATCGATAACGCTCGCCATTCCATCTTCATCGCGACGTGAGTGAAGTATCGGAGTGGCACCCGCGATGTCATTTGCGATGAGGCTCACTGCCCCACCAGATGCACTTGCCTCGACAGCGCCAGCAGAGAGCATCGAGCGCACTGGAATCCACGATGTGTTCTCATAAATGACCAGGTCTGGCGATGCGTAACGGCGACGAAGATCCAACTGACTGGCGAGCGCATCGGTGAGCCCGCGAGGAGCCGCCACCGGTTCATCACGACGTGACGCTGCATTGTCGATGATCGGAACCACCACAAAGCGCACACCGAGAGGTGCAAGTAATCGACCCGCGCGCGCAGTCGTGCCACGAACAATTCCGCGAGCAGCAACTTCAGCCAAGTCGGTGGCATCACTTCTGTATGGCTCCCACGAATCAGAAAGTGAGGGGCGAGGTCCGTTCATCACTCCGTACGCGACTCCCCAACCAAGGTTCACGGGTGCAACCGGAAGAACGCGAGAGTCACCCATGAACAACACGCGATAGTCCCCGTCGCCCTCTTCAGGTAGTTGTCCGAGAAGTTGCGTGAGAGACGTACGAGTCTGGCTCCATCGACCGTTCACGGTTGCGAGCAACGATGGCAACAGGCCAATGAGAAGTGCGATACCTGCAAGTGCCCCCAGTGGTTGACGCCAGCCGAAACGAGCGCGTCGAATATCAATGGACAGGCTCGCCCCGAGCGCACCACAGACAACTGCGACACCAAATGCAACTGGCACCAACATCACTGCCGGTTCAGCGGCATGAGCTGGAAGGAGGGCGCGATCATCCAACACCACGATCACGAGAGACACTGCGGCAAGAAGTGATCCGCGTAGCGCCCACGGCGATCGAGCTCCGCGCACCACAATCAATGCCACGGCAGCAGGGATATACAAACCGATCGACAACCATGCGAGCGGAACATCGCCGACATTGAAACGCGAGAGAGATGCAAGACCTGCGCCACGTCCGCCCGGAACTGAAGCACCCATCAACTTGTCCCACCATCCGGTTTGCACATATGTGGTGGCCCACGGCAAGTGCAACACAATGGATAACACCACCGCGGTAAACGACACGGAAAGCCACACCGACGCTCGCCGCCAGGCTCCGTGAATGCCCGTCACCAAGAACCACACCACTGCAACCAAACCAATTGTCGCTATGAACGCAGGCTCGAACGCCACGACGACAGCGGTGATGAGAGTCATCGTCGCGAAAGTGCGACGTCGACGCACATCTGATGGAAGCACGAAGTAGTCGCGCGCATCGAGTGGCGCAGACAACGATGTCGCGCGATGACCAACGATGATGCGAGCGCAATGTGCCACCCACGGCAGTGCGGCATACACGATCAGCCCACTCCAACGACCTGAAGAAAGGGCTGCGTAAGGCAACGGCACGGCGGCGTACACGGTTGTTGCAAATAAGCGTGCGCGGCGCACCCCGAACACTGATGCGAACTGCCACACGCCGACATATCCGATGACTGGCAACAACAACACTAGAAGCGTGTGCAACAGTCCCATTCGACCAAGTGCCAAGGCTCCGGCACCTGCGAGCAGAGCGACGCCCGATGGCACGGCCGCGACTTCACCGAATGACGATGCCCACCAACCCGACGAATACGACGTCAACAAATCACCAGGACCATCAGTGAAGCGCACGAACTGTCCGATGTCTTCAACTCCGTGCAGCCACAACGAGCGACCACCGATGATGGTGCCCAGTGCAAGAAGTGTCCACAACAGCACCGTCGACCGTTGAGAGGTGGCTACTACTCCACCGGCTTTGTTCGCTTCAGATTCAGCGACACCGGTGGTGCGGGCCCGTCGTCTCAGCCACACTGATAGTCGTGCGCTGCCTCGTGCCTGAAGGGCATGCACTTCGGTGTCACTAACGAGGCGGTGCGCCTTGACGCGCGCGCGTCGACGCCGAATGTCGCCAGTGGCGAGTGGCGTTGCAACAAGGGCACGAGCTGCAGCTAATGATCGGCGCGCATTGCCGGCAAACAGACCAATGAAAAGTTGCACCACAGTGAAGATGACAAGCTCAATGATGACGAGAGGTAAGCGACTCGTTGCCGTGAGCGACAAGACAGTGTTGATGCGCTCACGCTCAGCGAGAGCCGGGAGCTGCTCAGCGGTGGATTCGGGAAGACGTTCGGTGATGCGTTCTCGGTGTCGACCCACAGCGGCCGAAGCTATGACGACGCGTGCACCTGTGGTGTGGATGCGCCAGCACAAGTCGAGGTCGTCACCGACGAGCGGAAGAGCAGTTTCGAATCCACCGATGGTGCGAAACAGATCAGCGCGCACCAGCATGCACGCTGTCGGCAACACGAACACGTCACGGACCGCATCATGTTGTTCTTGATCCTTTTCACCTGCGTCGACAATCGGATCTCTTTCACCCAGACGGTCGACTTGCACACCGACGTGCTGCAAGACCGTCGCGTCATCCCAGTCCACCAACTTCGGACCGACAAGACCTGCGTTTGTGCGGTACAACTCTTCGACGAGTCGAGTGATCGCAACGGGAGCAAGTGCGACATCGTCGTGCATGAGACAGAAAAACCCTGCATCACCTTCGACCAACTCGAGAACGGTGTTACATGCCGAACCAAAACCGGGGTTGGCTCCGAGGAATCTCACCACTGCAGTCGGCAGCGCGGTTGCAACTGCATCGGCAATTGGCCCCGCAGACGCAGTGTCATGTCGGCCGGTGACCAGCACCAAGTACTGAAGGTTCGGATAGTCCTGGGCCGCCAGGGCAAGAAGAGAGGTGTGCAACCAAGGGACCACTCCCGAAGACGCCGCCTCAGGCTGGTGGAGGACCATGACCGCGACCACCGCGGGCACATCACTGCTACCCGGGGCGGAAGGGACTGGCTGGGACACCGGTAAGGCGCCCTCGGAAAGGGGGGCCATGTCAGACACGCTCACTTGAGGCTACAGAACAAGCCCAGAAGGGGCCTGTCGCACCCTTTCAGGGGTTTCCTCCGATTGCGGAAACCTGCCACCCGCCACAATATGAGGTCTGTGCTTGCAAAAGTTTGCATATCGGGGTATTTTGTGTGCATGAAGATTCCCGCCCTCCCCAAGCTTCCCAAGTCCCTCCCCTCTATTCATTCCATTGACCTCACTTCATTTGATGTCACGAAACTGGACATTGCCAAGTTGATTCCGGTTCCGAAGTTGATTGACGCGTCGAAGCAGACCGTTGCAAAACTGAATGTCGCGAACCTGCCCCTACCGAATGTGGATGTCGCCAAGTTCGCTTCTGCCCCTGTCGTGCAACGAGCAAAAGATGCCGGCTACACCGCTGTTGGTTTTGGCGTTTTGACATTCCAGAAGGCGCAAGTTCGCCGCCGCGAAGTCACCGAGAGCATCGCTTCAACGCTGAAGCAAACCGTCAAGGATCGTTTCAATACGGCAAAGTGACCGTACGGCGTCGCGCACGCCGCTTCAGTCTTCATAGGTAACACAAACGTCACCTACATGCCCCACTAGCCTCGCTCAGGTGACAAACGAGCAACGTCTGAGCTCCGCTGGCGATTCCGCCGACGGACAAGTGTCAGACTCGCCACGAGTCCCCCTTCCCGAAGGGACCATTCCGGTAGCCATCGGGCTCGTCATCTCTGGCCTCGCAAGTTACGCATTCTTCAAAGTCGGACAGCAAGCTCTCGGGAAAGAAGACTTCAAGCCGATCGTCGCACTGTGGTTCACCACGTTCGCGCTGGTACCTGGCTTCTTCATGCCAGTTGAACAAGAAGTTGGTCGCGCACTCGCCCACCGTCGCGCACTCAACCAAGGCGGCCGGCCGGTCGTGCAAAAAGTGTTGCCTCTCATGCTCGGCATGATGGCGTTGCTCATGATCGTGGTCATCGCCGCATCGGGCTGGATCACGAATGATCTGTTCGAGGGCTACGGCCTCGTCACCTTGGCACTGGTGTTCGCGTTCATGTCGTATGCACCATTCCACTTGGCGCGCGGTATTTGCTCTGGATCGGGACGCTTCCCTCCGTACGGATTGTTGATGGGCCTCGATGGCATCACGCGCACCGCAGGGTGCATCATCTTGTGGCTCGCCGGTGTCGATGTGATCGGTGCGTATGCATTGGTAGTCGTGCTGGCACCACTCGTGGGCATCGCAGTGGTGCTCTCAATGGGCAGTTTGCGCACTGACGATGGACCTCCGGCAGAGTTCTCTGAGATCACGCCGAATCTTGGTTGGCTACTTGGTGGGTCGATACTTGCTGCAGCCCTTGTGAACGCTGGCCCACTTGGCATCGACATCTTGGCAAGTGCAGACGAGGCGGCGAAGGTGACCGCGTTTGGCAACGGCGTGCTCTTGTCGCGAGTGCCTTTGTTCTTGTTCCAAGCGGTGCAAGCAGCGCTCCTGCCGCGACTTGCACGACTTGCTGCAAAAGGAGACCTGGGGGAATTCCGCACCGGTTTTCGTCACCTTATGGTCGTGGTGGTCGGTGTCGCAGTGGTCGGCACCGTCGGATCATTTCTCGTCGGTCCGCCCGTTCTCGAATATGTCTACGACGGCGGACTTGATCGACGCACACTCACATTGCTTGCGCTTGCGAGTGGTCTGTACATGATCGCGCTCGCCACATCACAAGCCGTCATCGCGTTGCAAGGTCACTCCTTCGTCACGTATGGGTGGGCAGCTGGCATGGCAACTTTCCTGTTGGTCACTGCATACAGCTCAGACGACTTGTACCTACGAGTCGAGCTGGGACTTGTCACAGCGTCGACAGCAGCGCTCATCGTGTTCGCCTTCGGTCTGCGTCAGCGAGTGGCCGCCGGAGCAACACCTGATGCCGAATCGATGATCGACGGCATTCTGGACAACCCGCTCGAAGCCTGATTCAGAACGTCTCGCGGCTGGTTGTCAGTCAGCGCTTTGCGCGACCAGCTTCGTAGTCGAGGTCGTGGCGCACCATCATCTTGACGAGACCAGCGAAATCAACTTCGCGGTTCCAGCCGAGTTTCTGCTGTGCTTTCGTCGGGTCACCGATGAGCAAGTCGACTTCTGCTGGCCTAAAAAATTTCGGGTCTTGACGCACATAGTTCCGCCAGTCACCTAGCCCGCCTTCTTCGAACGCAAGCGTGAGGAACTCTTCAATCGAATGCGTCTCACCTGTCGCCACCACGTAGTCATCGGGTTGGTCTTGCTGCAACATCAACCACATCGCCCGCACGTAGTCACCGGCGTAGCCCCAGTCACGCTTCGCGTCGAGATTTCCCATCACCAACTCTTTGTCGATGCCAAGCTTGATGCGCGCAGCGGTATTGGTGATTTTGCGAGTGACGAATTCGAGACCACGACGTGGCCCCTCATGGTTGAACAAGATGCCAGAGCATGCGTAGATGCCATAGCTCTCTCGATAGTTCACCGTGATGTTGTGGCCAAAGACCTTGGCGCAACCGTATGGCGAACGCGGGTGGAACGGCGTCAGTTCGGTTTGCGGTATTTCGCGTACCTGTCCGAACATCTCAGAAGACGACGCTTGGTAGAACCGGATCGGGTTGTTCTGTGCACCGCCGACCATGCGCACTGCCTCCAGCATGCGCAACACTCCAAGACCTGTGATGTTCGAGGTCAACTCGGCCTGATTGAACGAAATAGCAACAAATGAAATGGCACCAAGGTTGTACACCTCGTCGGGTTGTACCTGGTCGAGTGCGCTCACCAAACTCGGCAAGTCGGCCAAATCACCAGGCACCAGTTCCACATACGGGAGCTCATCGCGGAACTGAATGGCTCGCGGGTTGTTCTGGCCCTTCAACATGCCGTACACCTGGTAGCCCTTGCTGTGCAGAAACTCGGCCAAGTGTTGGCCATCTTGCCCAGTTATTCCGGTGATGAGCGCCTTTGGCATGTGGAGTCTTTCTGTGAGAACAGCGTCGACGAAGACGCGAGAGCGGACCAAGAGAAGGTACCACCGCCTAGCCTGCGCACATGATTTCGGTGCTCGCAGGTGGTGTTGGGGCGGCTCGATTCCTTCGCGGATTGTGCCTTGCCGTCGACCCACAGCGTGTGGTTGCCGTCGTGAACACCGGCGATGACACCGAGCTTCACGGTTTAGCAATCTCCCCTGACATCGACACCGTCATCTATACCCTCGCTGGTGCAATCGACCCTGAACGCGGATGGGGATTGCGCGACGAAACATGGCGGACAATGGCGTCACTCGACCGATTCACGCATGTTCGACCCGGTTCATCACGTGCTGCACCGACATGGTTCAACCTCGGTGATCAAGACCTAGCCACGCACTTTTATCGCACCGCACGGTTGCAAGAAGGTGCCACCTTGACAGAAGTGACAGACGAGATACGTCGCTCGTTCGACGTGAGCGTGCGAGTCGTGCCCATGACGAATGACAAAGTGCGCACACTCGTGAATATCGCACAATGTGACTCACCGGTGTCGGGCGAGACGATTTCATTTCAGGAGTACTTCGTCGCACATCGACATTCGATTCCAGTCGCATCGGTGACTTTCGACGGAGCCCAGACTGCGGTCTTCAACTCTGCGGCAGGTCTTCACGACGCCGAGCGCATCATCATCGCGCCCTCAAATCCGATCGTGTCGATTGGTCCTCTTCGCGCACTTTCTGGTGTCGATGACCTACTTCGTGCCCGTCGCGACGACGTGGTTGCGGTCTCCCCCATCGTGGCTGGTGCTGCCCTGAAAGGCCCTGCGGACCGCATGCTGCGCGAGCTTGGAATGGAACCTTCCGTCGTGGGCGTGGCTCGTTTGTACGCCGACGTGTGTGGGACTCTCGTCATTGACACTCAAGATGAACACCTCGCATCACTTGTCGAAGCAGAAGGAATGCGGTGCGTGGTGACAAACACCATCATGTCCGACCCCAGCGTCGCGCGCGACCTCGCCACGCTGACGCTCGCCTGACAGGATGTCCACGTGCAACGTCTGACAGCTTGGGGTGTCACAGGAATCGGTGAGATCTCTCCCGGTATGCAATTGGGCGATGTCATCGCGACTGCATGTGCCGAGCCGCCGAATGGGCCACTTCAGAACCACGACGTCCTCGTGGTCACACAAAAAGTGGTGTCGAAGGCCGAAGGACGCCTGGTCGACGTGGACCCAGACGACCCTTTGTCACACAAAGCAATCGTCGAGGCTGAAGCGGTGCGCATCGTGCGGCGTCGCGGGGATCTCATCATCACCGAGACCAGTCATGGATTCGTGTGCGCAAACAGCGGAGTCGACTTGTCCAATGTGGAACGCGGCCAAGCGGCTCTGTTGCCGCTCGACAGCGATCGATCGGCACGCCGTATCCGCGACATCGTGCGGGCCCGTCTCGGTGTCGATGTCGGCGTCATCGTGAGCGACACATTCGGTCGACCATGGCGTCGTGGTCTCACCGACGTGGCAATCGGAGTTGCCGGCATCGCCGCGGTCGTCGATCTCCGTGGCACCGCCGACGCCTTGGGTCGCATCATGCAAGTCACAGAAGTTGCCGTTGCGGACGAGTTGGCGAGCGCCGCTGAGCTTGTGATGGGAAAGAGCAATGGCGTACCTGTGGCGGTGGTACGTGGTGCCGATGCCGAATGGTTTCGCGATGCATCGATCAACGAGATCGTTCGACCCGCCAGCGAGGACCTCTTCCGCTGACCGCGGATGTGTCAATTACACCGAGTCGTCTACGTTTTCAGCACTGTCTTGCGCGGCATCATCGGTCTGGCGAGCTGCGTGGGCCCGGAGAGTTTCTGCGAGACCATCTTCAAGATCAGTGAATGGTGACCAACCGAGCTGAATACGTGCACGCACCGGTGACAACGCAGACCGCGTCACATCGTGAGGTCGAGCCGCACTGACACGAGGAGCGGGCGCGCTTCGTCCGGCGACCGCGTTCCACAAATCCGCAATTGTCACTTGTCGACCCGAACCAACGTTGACCACCAGACCACCGGCCCGATCAATGGCGCGCACCATTGCATCAACGACATCATCGACATAGATGAAATCGCGCGTTTGTTTGCCACCACCGTGCACAATCGGAGCACGAGAGGCATGGTGCGCCTGAATGAAAGACGCCACGACTGAATCTTCTGGTCGTTGTCGCGGACCGTACACCGCGCCGACCGCCAACACTGTGAACTCGACGGCATGTCGATCGCGGTACACGGTGTGCATGTCTGCGACCGATCGAGCCAACACTTCGGCCACTGTGCGCGGTTCAGACAGGTGACCTTCTTTGATGGGCACGTCACGAGTGGCAACTTCTCCGTACAACAAAGTCGCCGGCAACACTGTGACGACTTTTTGCACGTCCGCAAGACGCGCCGCTTCCAACACCGACACTGCTGACGCGACACTCGCCAAGGCGCCCGCAGTTTCGCTCGATGACGGAGTGAACGATGCGAGGTTGACGATGATGTCAGGACGCCTCAGCATCACTAACTCACCAAATGATGCATCGGTGATGTCGATGTTCTGGAACTTGAATTGACCCCCAGAACGCCGTGCCGCAGCAACATTGATGAGCGAACCAGAACGCAAGTCATCGAGAACTTCGACAATGTGTCCTGAAGCGAGCAGACGATCAACGAAGTGAGAGCCGAGGAAACCGGCTCCGCCACAGACCATGATGCGTTTCATGGGATTTTGACGTCAGTGAGTGTCGCCCCTGCCTCCACGATTCCATCTTTACCGATGACACACGAGACAACCGAAGCACCGGCGTTGACTCGCCCCATGATGAGCGAGCGTTCGACCTTGGCACCTGGGCCCACATGTGCGCCCGGCAGCAACACCGAATCGATGACGATGGCTCCGTCACCGACATCGCACGAGTCACCGATCACGGAGTGTGTCACCACTGCACTCGCATCGAGGTGCGCTTGGGCCGCCACGGAGGCAAGGATCAACGGGCGTGACCCATCAATAAGATCAAGATTCGCCTTGAGGTAGGTCTCTGGTCGACCGGTGTCGACCCAGTAGTCCTCGGTTGGCAATGCTGCAAGCTGCCCGTCGGCAACCATCGCAGGAAACACAACACGCTCAATTGAGAGTGGCTGACCCACGGGGATGCGGTCGAGCACTGATGCCTCGAGCACGTAGGTTCCGGCGTTCACGAAACGACTCGTTGTCTCGTGCGGCTGCGGTTTTTCAACGAAGCGTGTAACGCATGAAGAATCATCGACTTCAACCACGCCGAACTGCGTGACATCGTCGACGGGAATGAGGTGAATGGTCCCTTCGAGACCGCGGTCTCGATGAAAGCGAACAAGCGATGCATAATCGACATCAGTGAGGATGTCGCCATTCACCACGATGAATGTGTCGTCGACACCGGCAAAGCGAGCCGCAAAGCCAATTGCACCGGCAGTGTCCATTGGTTCTGGTTCCACCGCATAAATCAACTTCACGCCGGCACACACACCCTCTGGGAATGCTTCGAAGAAGGGCTCGGGTTTGAACCCGAGCGCAAGCACTGCTTCAGTGACCCCGGCTGATCCGAGTGAAGCGAGCACATGCTCGAGAAGCCTCACATTTGCCACTGGCAATAGCGGCTTTGGAATGTCGAGTGTGAGCGGACGCAGACGAGTGCCGAAGCCCCCGACGAGAACGACCGCGCGCATCAGCCGCCGGTTGTGTCGGTGGCGACAGTTGTGGTTGCGCCTGCGGCAGTTGTGGTGGTTGCGCCTGCGGCAGTTGTGGTGGTTGCGCCTGCGGTAGTTGTAGTGGTTGCACCAGCAACAGTGGTGCTCGTTGCGCCAGCAGCGGTAGTAGTGGTGACACCGCCAGTGTCGACGGCGCCCAGCTCTGGCAAGTTGCTTGCCGACTCAGGCATGGGCACGTCAACGCCGGGCGCTACGTACGCGATGGTGATGGCCATTCCGTCTTTCTTGATTCGAATGTCGTCGAAACCAGTGATGTATGTCTGTGACTTCGTCGCATCGTCGTATTGATCCCAAACGATGACCTTCACTTGTGCATCGACTTCCTTTCCGTCTTTGTTCTTGCACTTGTCGGTGCCGACCTTGTAGTCGACGCCTGCATTTTGATCCTCAGGGAATTCGATGCCGTCGCTCGTGACCTTCAGTTGATACGTGTCAAAGAAAACGCCCAGCTTGGCACGACGTCCAGTTGCAAGTGCTTGCGGGTGCCAGTGAATGACACCATCGTCGTGGCTGTGTACTCCGTACTTGATGTAGTTCGGATCTGGTGGTGATTCGAGATTTCCGACCAAGTTCGGCAGGAAGGCATCGCACTTGTAGATGCCATAAGCCACGTGCCAGTGGTCGTTGGTGGTGGGTGGCGTGTCGGTGTCAGGTGCTTCGGTACGCGCGTAGGCGATGAGACCAATGCCAACCGCAATCACGATGGCCATCACCGTGGGGAACAACGTTCCGCCTTGGAAACGAACCTTCTTGCCCTTGCCCTTGCGAGCGAGACGAGCAACTTTTTGCGCTGACGAACCGTTTGCCACGAAAAAGAGAGGCTACCGGCTACTTCCCCACTGAACTGATCAGGTCGACATATGCACGACCGACCGCATGCGGTGATATGTGTGTTTCTACCCACTTTCGCCCCGCAGCACCCATGACCTCGCACCCCGGCCGATCTTCGAGCAAGGTTCGTAGACCCTCTCTGAATTGCTCGCTGTCGTCGGGTGAGACGCTGAGGCCCGCTCCACTTGCCGAAAGAATGCGGGTGACCTCGGTGTCGGCGTCGATCGCCGCCAACACAGGTCGTCCCGCGGCGAGGATGCTGTAGGTCTTGGATGGCACGCTCACAGAGCCAAGCCCACGTCGCAATGGCACCACATGAATGTCCCCCGTCGCGAGCACTTCAGACAGCCGCTCCTTTGGCTGGTACTCGCCAAAGCGCACATTTGCCAACCCTTCTGCTGCAACTAGCAACGAGTCACGTGCGCTTCCATCGCCGTTCACTAGGAATGTGACATCAGGAAAGTGCCGTGCAGCGTCAATCAACAACTCGAGTGACTGGGAGTACCCCACATTGCCCGAGTACAACACCACAGTTTCGTCACCAATAGACAGTTCCCGGCGATAGTCCGTCATGCGATTGCCCGGTGCGATTGCCTCAGAGTCGACGAAATTCGGAATGACCTGAACTCGTTCTTGATGTGACGTGGACAACTTCGCGACGACGTTGCGTCTCAAGTCTTCGCTCAGCACCACGACTGCAGCGGAACGTCGATAGCTGAGACGTTCCAGCCACGAAGCGGCGGCGATGACTCGACGGTTCGTGATGGCCCCGGTTTGAACGGCAGCGTCGGGAAACACATCTTGGATGTTGAACACCAATGGTGCCCGTCGAATGATTCCGGCAAACCAGCCCGTGAGTCCGAGTGTCAGGGGTGGTGACATGGCGATGATTGCGGACACGCGCCGACGCCATCCACCGACAAAGAGCGCACATACACCCGCGAGAACACTGAACGCCACAAAGGCGACTGCACGTGCAAGAAGATTGCGCTTGTTCTTCGACGGAAACGGATGCACCCGAGTGATCGAACCCCACGGGGTGCGCTCTCGTCTGACGAGTCGTCCGGTCCAACCTTTTTCAACTGCGTGATGGCGATACCACGGCAGCGCGGTGACGACGTGCACTTCGACATCAAGGCCCACCATCTCTTGCACGATTCGCGTCATGACATCACCAGTCGGCGCTGTGTCCGGTGCAAAGTGCGGACACAGTACAACTACTTTTTTGTCTGAGCGAGAAGAGACGAATGACATCACTGTGAATGCTTTCTTCGCGCCGATACACCCTGGTTGACGTGCGCAAGCACGTTGTCGTAACAGGCAATCAGTTCACCGGCCGACAATGCAGTTGTGAAGAGAGTTGCGTGCGCACGACCTGCAGCGACAATCTCGTCACGACGCATATTCACTCGTGTGAGTGCATGGCTCCAATCCTCAGTGTTGAGTGGCAAGACCATGCCCGCTGAGCCGGCCACTTCCGGAAGGCTGGCTCGATCGCTACACACCACCGGTACTCCGAGCAGCATCGCTTCGATGACAGGTGCTCCGAAGCCCTCGTATTCGCTGGGAAACACCATCGCTTCGGACATCTTGATGAGGCCATTGCGATCTGCCCCAGACACCCGACCAAGAAACTTCACTCGATCGGCTAACCCGAGAGTTTCTACCGTCGCCCGCACGGACTCCTCGGCTCGTCCTTCGCCCCCAGTGCAGACCAACACCAACGACGGATCAGCAAAGTCGCCCTGCCCGGCGAGCAGCTCGAGCAAGAAACGATGGTTCTTGTGTGGATGAGTGATGGCTGGGAATGTGACGACACGACGTGCTCCGAGACCAACACGTGAGCGAAGGTCAGATTCTGATGACGCTTCGGCCACAAATCGGGGCTCAAGGCCGTGACGCACCACCGACATCTTTTGCTCAGGAACGGCAAAATGTTGCACCAACGTTGATGCAACGAAACGTGAAGGAACAGCAATGTGGTCGGCACGCCGAAGTGATGACGGAACCATACGTTTCAGATACGCGAGTTTTCGTGGCGACACGTACTCGGGATAATCCATCCATTGCACATCATGAATGGTGAGCACTGATGGCGCGTTCTCGATCCGAGGCATCGAGCCACCACCGTGATGCATGAGATTCATCTGTCGCGACTTCGCAACGAGCCATGTGTGTTCAAGAGCTATGCGCACCTCTCGCTTGATGCAGGCAGACGGGGCCTCAATCACGCGGTGATGCTCGCCAAGCCACGGGTGTCGCAGCGAAAAGCCGCGAGGCGCGAACACGGTGACGTCGTAGTTGTGGTCAATTTCCGTCAATCCCAGGAGTTGTCGCAACAAGTAGTCCTCGCTGCCACCCACACCAGGCACACTCCACAACAGATTCATTCCCACACGGGTCTTGACGCTCATTCTGCACCGCTCACTTGGTCACCGAGCACTTTCGCAAACAGTGCGGTACTCATGAAGTGTTCGTTGTGCGGTGTTGGCCCACGTCATTGACGCTGCGCGGACACGACCTGCTTGCGACAACTCTTCTCGCCGTGAGCGAGCTCTCACGATTGCTGTGGCGATTGAGGCCACATCTGTCGGATCACACAACTCTGCAGCACCACCGGCGACTTCTTCTGTGGAAGTGCCCGCAGATGTCACGACTGGAGTTCCTTGTGCCATTGCCTCGAGTATCGGCAAGCCGAATCCCTCGAGAATCGACGGGTAACACAACACATCAGCCGCTGCGTAAATGGCGGCCAAATCTCCCGCGGGAACGAAACCAACGAAACGGACATCGACACCGGGCGTTGGTTGCACCGATTCACCCCATCCTTGTGCACCGACAATCACGAGTGGAACGTCAAGACGTGCCTCGGCACATGCCGCAAGTAAACGTGGCAAGTTCTTGCGCGGCTCGAGAGTGCCGACGAACAGTGCAAAATTGTGCGGCAAGGAATGCGCCTCGCGCACACGAGCGATGTCTGCGTCAGTGGCAGGGGCAGAACGTACGCCGAGCGGAATGTGCCGGAGTCGACCCCGATCGATGCCATACGTTGCGCAGTCTTCAATGGTGGCTCGCGATGAGCACAACACAAGCGCTGCTTCGTCGCGAATGATGTCGAGCCCGCGTCTGAAAATGCGATTGCCCCTCGCGGTAAAGAACTCAGGGTGAGCAAGAAAAGCAACATCGTGCAAAGTCACGACGTGTGGAAATTTCGTTGCTGCCGGAATGACCGTTGTCGAATGCACGACATCGGCGTTGTCGACAACTGATTCAACTCTCGGCCAACGAAAACGAGTCCATGCTTCGTAGAGATACGGACCAGACAATGGCAACCCGCGCACCGTCATCGGCGGTGTCACGTCTGGTGCGGGCGCATGTCGATGCCGACCCGCCACGCCGACGACATCGATGTCACCGCTCGTACCCAACCCAACCAACTCGCGAGCCACTTCGAGCGCTGCCACGGCCGTTCCGCCTGGCACCCGATGCCAGCACTGCTCAATCGTGTAGGCAACGCGCACGCCTTCATTCTGACCGGTGGGGTCCTACGATGGCATCCATGTCGGCATTCTGGTCAGGGCGCAGCGTTGTGGTCACCGGTGGCCACGGCTTCCTCGGCTCGTTGGTGCTTCGCCGGTTGCGCGCCGAAGGCGCCGACGTGCACGCGCCGACACATGATGGGTGTGACCTTGTCGTACCCGGTGCAGCCGAGGCCATGTTGCGCTCGCTCTCCCCCAGCCATGTCATTCACCTCGCTGCACGAGTAGGTGGCATCGGATACAACCAAGCCGACCCTGCACGCCTGTACCTCGACAACTTGATGATGGGCACCAACGTCATCGAAGCGGCGCGCGCAGCGGGCGTTGAAAAGACCGTGTTGCTCGGAACCGTCTGCAGTTATCCGAAGTTCACACCCGTGCCGTTCAAAGAGTCATCGTTCTGGGATGGCTACCCCGAAGAGACGAACGCACCATATGGAATTGCGAAGAAGGCGCACCTTGTGCACGCCCAAGTGAATGCAGCACAGTACGGGCAGCGTTTTGCGTACTTGATACCAACCAATCTCTACGGACCTGGCGACAAGTTCCATCCAGCCGTGTCACACGTCATTCCCGCTCTCATCAAGAAGTGCGTCGAAGCGAAAGAGTCAGCGGCAGACAAAGTCGATGTGTGGGGCACCGGTTCTGCAAGTCGCGAGTACTTGTACGTCGACGATGCCGCAGCAGCAATCGTGTTGGCTGCAGAGGTACATGAAGGTGTCGAACCCATCAATCTCGGAACTGACCGTGAGATCACCATTCGCGAAACCGTCGAGACCATTGCTGAGCTCACAGGTTTCACCGGCGAGTTGGTGTGGGATTCCACGAAGCCAGACGGCCAGCCTCGTCGTCGCATTGACCCGAGCCGCGCAGAACAACTACTTGGCTGGCGTGCGCAGATGTCATTCCGCGACGGATTGCGCAACACCATTGACTGGTATCTCTCCAACCGAAAACTCGCCGAACAGCCACCTCGCTGAGTCGTCACTGCCGTTTGCTCGGTACTCTGCCTCTGTGTCGTTTCCCCCTCCGACATTGCCTGATTGTCATCGCCATGCCGGTCGCCCGACCGGTCGCCAGTGCACTCGGTGTATGCGACCTGCGTGCGCTGACTGTTTGACACAGGCTCACGTCGGGTCAATCTGCCCCGACTGCCTACGCGCATCTCTTCCAAGCACCGGAATGCGGCTTCGCCAATGGAATGCCGCCCAACACATGTTCGTAACACGACTTCTGATTGCAGTGAACGGTGGCATTTTCTTGTGGACCCTGCTCGGCGGCGTGACCGGCATCTTGTCTGGCAGCAACATCAACCGCCGACAGTTTGATCTCGCACTGTCGTCTGTGTTCATCGAGAACGGCGAGTGGTGGCGACTCGTCACCGCCGGTTTCTTGCACTTCGGCGTGTTTCACATTGCCATGAACATGTTGTTGTTGTTTCAGTTGGGTCAACTTCTGGAAACTGGTATCGGACGTGCACGATTCGCATTGCTCTATGCAGCATCGCTTCTGGGAGGTTCGTTCGGTGCGTTATTGCTGAGCCCGAATGCACTCACTGGTGGTGCATCTGGTGCTGTCTTCGGTTTGATGGCAGCGGCAACTGTGGGACTTCGTCAACGCGGCATCAATCCGTTTCAAACCGGTATCGGAGCGACACTGGTGTTGAACTTGTTAATCACCTTTGCGATTCCGGGTGTGTCAATTGGCGGACACCTCGGTGGCGCCATCGTCGGCGCGTTGGTCGGTTACGCGATGCTCGAGCCGCGCTGGAATCGCGAGGTGCCGTCGATTTCCATCGCGGCGCCAGTCATCGCATCAGTAGTGTGCGTGGTCGCAGCACTCGCAATTGCGTGACGGACTGGTCGGTGTCCTCGACTTGTTAACAGCCGGCTAGTGCGCGTGGCACGAACCGCCGCAACATCCGCCACCCATTGGCATGCTCGGTGCCGCCGCGGGCGCCGATGCACCGCTAGCGCCAACTGACGCGAACACGCTGAGCACGCGGACCGCTGTGTCATGGCCGTTCGGGCACGTGGCGGGCGCACTTGCTTCGCTCATGGGGCGACGCTCTTCAAACGTGGTGTCACAGGACTTGCAGCGAAACTCGTACAACGGCATGTCGCAAGTGTATGTCACCGTCACTCGTGCTTGACTAGCGCACATGACGTTCGCTTCGACGGTTGCCCCGCTGCAGACCAGACCCGCAGAAGTCGTGCCCACCACCGAGCGTGTGCCGGAGACCGGCGAGCCTGTGGTGGCCCACATCGTGAAAACCGAACCAGGAGAGTCAGCCGCAGCCAAAGTGCTCGAAGCGCGAATCTATGGCACTCCCCTCGAAGCACTGTGCGGACATGTCTGGGTGCCCTCGCGCGACCCAAAACAACTGCCGATGTGTCAACAGTGTCGGGACATCTACGACACTTACCGCATGTTCAACGAGAACCTCGGTGAGAACCCGTCCGAATGAAGCACCTCAACATTCGCGAGGCGGTACGTGGCCTCATCATCGATGGTGAGCGACGTGTGCTACTCGTACGACTGCAGTTTCCTGATGGAGCGGTGTGGCTACTGCCTGGTGGTGGCATTGAACCTGGAGAAGCACATCACGATGCGTTGTCGCGAGAGTTGGCCGAAGAGGTAGGCCTGAGTGAGCCAGTGATCGGCACCCATGTGTGGACTCGCACTCATGTGATGCCGATGTTCAACAGCACATGGGATGGCCAACGCGATTTCGCCTACATGATCCACACCGACTATTTCGATCCGCAGCCACTTCTCTCACATGAACAACTTGCCGCTGAGAACGTGTCGGATATCAAGTGGTGGCCACTCGAAGAGTTGAGCAGCTACGACGGTGATGACTTTTTTGCACCGATTGAATTGGCCGACATTGTGTCGCAGTTTGTGGAGAGTGGCGTACCGTCTCAGCCGCTGCAGTTGCACCAAGAAGGCCTCGAGGAATACCTCACCAGACGTCGACGTCGCAGTTGACGTCTCAATCGACTTGATTGTTCCGTGGGTGAGGCATCTAGCGAAAGTCTCGGACAGCAACGACGGGAACTCCGAACAAAGCAACCAGTGATTCAGCGATGATGTTCACTACCCCATCTGCACACTCCACGACACCACGCACCAAAAGTGCCGACGCATCGCGTGCCACCAAACGATGACGTTGCCAACATCCGCGCGAACAGATGACGTTGATGAGACCGGTCTCGTCTTCAAGACTGATGAACGTGGCGCCGCGCGCAGTCATAGGGCGTTGCCGATGCGTGACCACACCTGCCACCACCACCTTGCTGCGATTCGGCAACTGCGCCAACTGATCAGCAGTGAATACTCCGCGCCGTGTTAACTCGTCACGCAGGAACCGTGTCGGGTGACCATCGGGAGAAATACCCGTGGACCACAAGTCTGCAATTGCAACTTCAATCGGTTCCATTCCGGGCAGCGCTGGCGTGGTGTCAACCGCCGCCACACCCTGCAGCCTGTCGACACTGCCTGAGACGTGTTGCCCTGCTTTCCACAATGCACTTCGTCGATCGATGCCGAAGCTTTCCGAAAAGACTCCGGCCGTTGCCAATGTCTCGACATGACGTTTGGTGAGACCGTCGACACGACGGCTGAGGTCTTCGACGCTGGTGAATGGTCGAGCATCAGCGATGCGACGAGCCAACTGATCACCCACACCACGCACAGATGCGATACCAAGCCGCACAGCGAGCGAACCAACAGATTCATCACTTGACTCAAGCACTGTGCCGGCAGCAGATGCGTTGATGTCGGGAGTACGAACCACCACTCCATGTCGACGTGCGTCTTGCACCAGCGTGTGTGGCGACCAAAAACCCATCGGTTGCGCATTCAACAACGACGCACAAAAGACTGCCGGCTCGTGCAGCTTGATCCACGATGACGCATAGACGAGATACGCAAAACTCACCGAGTGACTTTCGGGAAATCCGTAGTTGGCAAACGCGCGCATCTTCTCGAAGATCTCATCGGTGATGTCTCCGGTAATGCCACGCTCGGCCATTCCGGCGTACAACCGTTCTCGTAACCGCAACATGCGCGCTTGCGAGCGTTTGCTACCCATTGCTTGACGCAATTGGTCTGCTTCCGACGGGGTGAAGCCCGCGACATCGATGGCCATCTGCATGAGTTGCTCTTGGAACAACGGAACACCAAGGGTTTTACCGAGACTGTTTTCGAGCAACGGGTGCAGATACGTAACTGGCTCTTTGCCGTTGCGCCGACGAATGTACGGATGTACTGAACCACCTTGGATGGGTCCGGGCCGGATGAGTGCAACTTCCACCACAAGGTCGTAGAAGCGTCGCGGCTTGAGACGGGGCAACGTGGACATCTGCGCTCGCGATTCAATTTGGAACACCCCAACCGTGTCGGCACGACACAACATGGCATACACCTCGTCTTCTTGCGGCAATGCCGCAAGGTCGAGCTCGTAGCCACGATGTTGCGCAATGAAGTCGATGGCGTTGTGTAGCGCTGAGAGCATGCCGAGGCCCAGCAGATCGAACTTCACCAGACCGACCGCAGCGCAGTCGTCTTTGTCCCACTGCAACACACTTCGGTCACGCATGCGTGCCCACTCCACCGGACACACTTCGACCACCGGCCGGTCGCAGATGACCATGCCGCCGGAGTGGATACCGAGATGGCGTGGCATGTCTTCGATACGCCCAGCCATATCGATGACCTCGTCGGTGATGTCGCGGTCAGGCAAAGACGCAGTTGCTGCAACGCTTCCCCACATGTCGACTTGCTTGCTCCATGTGTTTTGTTGCTCGACAGAATGCCCGAATGCTCGCGCCACATCGCGCACCGCAGACCGCGCGCGATATGTGATGACATTGGCCACCTGTGCTGCGTGCTCACGACCATGACGGGCATACACGTACTGAATGACCTCTTCGCGTCGTCCACTTTCGATGTCGATGTCGATATCGGGAGGACCATCGCGTTCGGGTGAGAGAAACCGCTCAAACAGCAAACCCAGCGACACAGCGTCGGCTTTGGTGATGCCAAGTGCGTAACACACTGCGCTGTTGGCGGCGCTGCCTCGCCCTTGACACAAGATCGAATGACGACGACAGAACTCGACGATGTCCCACACGACCAAGAAATAACCAGCGAAACCAAGCGCTGCAATGACCTCCAACTCGTGATCAATGGTGGACCATGCTCGTGCGCGTAACGACAGGTCTTCACCGACACTTGGACGCGTGCCGTAACGAGTGGTCGCACCACGACCAACCAGCTCGCGCAGATAACTCATTTCATCGTGCCCATCAGGACACGGAAACGGTGGCAACTTCGGAGCCACAAGCGACAAATCAAAAGCAGCACACGCCCCGATACATGCGGCTGCCTCCACCACCCCGGGATAACGCGCGAATCGACGCAACTGTTCTGCTCCGCTACGCAAGTACGCAGTGGCGGCAACGGGTAGACGGTGATCGATGTCGTCTAGCGAACTGCGTTGGTTGATTGCCGCAAACGCCGTAGCGACACGATGTTGTTCTGGGACGGCATAGAAGACGTTGTTGCTGGCGACACAGTCGAGGTCATGGCGTGCGGCAATGCGTACCAACTCGTCGTTACGGGCAACATCGAGCGGATCACCGTGATCCCATAATTCGACGAGCACACGATCACGACCAAAGGCAGCGACAAGTTGGGCGACCACATGATCGGCAACTGCCGGACCATGTTGCTCGAGTGCGCGCACCACAGCCCCACCAGCACCACCGGTGAGCACCCACGCCGCACCATTGACCACGTCGGCCACCGACGACACATGTGCTTTCGGTGCATTCTTGGAACCGGCAAGCTGTGCGGCGCTGATGGCGCGTGACAGTTGCGCATACCCCGCAGGACCATCGGCGATGAACACCATGTCGCCCGACGTCTGTGGTCCCGACAAACCATCGCACCACAGTTCGACACCGAAGATGGTCGGCATGTTGAGGATGCGTGCCGCTTCGGCAAAACGCACCACTCCGTAGAAACCGTTGCGATCAGTGAGCGCCAATGCAGACAACTCCAACTCGGCGGCACATTCCACGAGTTGCTCTGGATGTGCAGCACCCGAGAGAAAAGAGAAGTTGGAACGACAATGCAACTCGGCGTATGGCACCACGCTCGACCTGTGACGTGACGACTGCAGCAGGTCTTCACGTGGTTCAAAAGGTTGTCGCTTGGCTCCCCACGCTGGCCCGTCGCCTCCGCCATTCCACGACGGACTTGACGGGGCACGACCGTTCGATCGACGCTGCTCGGAACCCTCCATCCGACGGAGCGTACCGAACATATGTTCGTATCGCCAGAGGCAAAAGTTTCTGCCCTATGGTCGGCTCACGGCCACCAATGCCCCCCGCAGGCCGGCATCGGCGATTGCCAATGCATCATCCAGCGTGAACCAGCGCACCTCTTGGCTCTCTCCGGCCGGTGGGTTCGGCGCCACGAACGGAGCCACCACCACATACCGCACATCAAGGTGGGTGTGTCCACGCGGGCCGGGATGCACGTCGCAGTGAAGGAACCGCTCGACCACAGGGTGGGCCACATCGAGCCCGGTCTCTTCTCGCGCTTCACGTAAAGCTGCCACTGCAATCGTCTCACCGGTCTCGATGTGTCCGCCGGGTTGCAACCACAATCCGAGACGCTTGTGTTTGTGCAACACGACATGACGCACATGATCGGGGTTGTCGACCACCAAAGCAGAGGCAGTGACGTGAACTGCATCAGCTTCTTCGTCGAACGGTGCTGACAGCGTGGGAATGACGTCAAGCATCTGCGCAATCGAATGAGCTTCACGTTCATCGACTGGTGAGTGAGCAGAGAGCGCACTCAGCAACTCATCTACGCCCATTCACACAGTGTGGCAGAACACCTGCATTACTCGCTCATAGCTATTACTCGTACATCGCTATTACTCGTACATAGCCGTGAGCGACCACTCGCGTTTCTCGGCACACAACAGCAGCACCACCTCGTTGCGTGCGCCAGGTTCAGCATCAACGACTACCTGCAGGCGTGCCAATCGTCGCCGACGAACAGGGTCCCACCACCGCTCTTCCACCGGCCATGGCCCAGCCCATGATGTGACGGCGAACGTTCCGGGCTTCAGTGTTTGTGCCGTTGCGCGATGCGGCGTGTTGAAGACAACGAACGCAGGAGAAGCAGACAACTCATGTCGACCCGTCACGAACACGGAACGCTGTTCTTGATCAAGTAGTTGCACCTTGAAAGCTGATGTGAACACTGTGGTGGGCAAAGGTCGCGGTAGTGCCCCGCTCCATTGACGTGCCGCACCTTGACCTTCGCTGACTCGTTGTCGCGCTGCCGTTGAATCGGTGAGATCAATGACTCGTGCATCAATGTCGTCGAACTGCGTGGCTCCGCTGCGACCACCTGCCCATTCAACAACTGTTGCGGACACTTCTGGATGCACCGACAGCGCCATGGTGACTGCACGAGATGCCCGCTCATCACGCTCACGTGACCCGCCCCACAACTCTTCTTGCGTGCACGCAGCGACACGCACTTCGAGTGGCTCAAAACGCACACTCACGATGCCTGCGGTGGGCGTGGCGGCGTGAGCCTGCGCACCCCAACCCGACAACTGCCAGCGCAATCTGTCGAGCAAACCAGTGGCGGTGAACCCGCGCGGTTGGTGCCACACACGTTGGTTGTCCTCGCCATGGTCGCTTTCGATTGCGATGTGCATACGCGTGCATTGCACTCCGCGATCGGCCATTGCATTGACGATGCCGACACAGTCACGTTGCACATGACCAAGCACCATGGACACCGTGGGCAATGGTTCGTCTGAGACCCACCGGCGCGAGAAATCTGACGGTGGCACCTGAGGCACCAAGTGTTCGACGTCGACTCCGTGCACCAAATGGAAAATGCGTCGGCCTTCGTCACCGAAACGGTCGATGAGGAGACGTTCTTCGATGTCCGCCACGGCGCCACACGTTTTCATGCCGAGTCGAACCAACAAGTGCACGGTGTCTGCCGAGATGTCAGCACATGTTTCAAGCACCGACACCGGTGCGGATGCAAGAAAGCGTTGCGAACCACCGACGGGCACGACGACAGGCTCACCACGGTGTGCCGCCACATGAGCTGCCACCAGCGCGGCACACCGACCATCAGCCACGCCGACACCGTGTTGAAGTAACTGAATTTTCGCCACTTGATGACGCAAAATGTGATGACGCGAGATGTCGTGCAAGTGACGAGCCATTGCATCATCGCCGCCGAAGTAACGCGACGGACCGCGACTGGACAACAACGCGACACCTGGAGCATGAACATGCACAAGTGGAGCCATACCAGTGATGCGGCGCACGACGTGCTCGAACTCGCGTTGTGCTGCTTCTTCTGTGCGGATGACCGCACCGGCGGGTTGGCCTGCAGTGCCGATGATGCTGACCCAATGCGGAAAGACCACGGCTGCGGTACGCACCGGCTGTGTCGCAATCGACACAGCTGCAGATGACAGGCGTGGTTGCCCCTCGTTCACACGTGCACCGTGCATCGGCGTGGACGCACCCGTTTGCCACTCACATCGAGAGCAACCTCGCGATGACGCGCATGCGAGTCGACACACCAACGGGCGGCACTGGTGTGCAGATGCGTATCGGCAACACACATGCCGGAGTGTTCCAACACCACCAGCAAAGTGGAGAGAGCGCGGACACGCGCCACGAGTCGACGCACCTCACTCGGACTACATCCCCACTTCGACAACAACACAACATCGAAACCTTCGATGAGCGCACCAAGAACCCGTGCGCGCGAGGCAGTGGACGGCACCTCGACACGCACCACACGTTCGAGTGCCACCCCGCGTTCTTCGGCAGCGCTCATGGAAACAAACGGCACGTCGACACACGCCAACCACGCTCCTTGGCGAGTGCTGGCAGCGACCAATGTGAGTGCTGAGGAGACGGCCGCGACACCGGTGCACACGTTCACAGTTCCGCGACGCATGCCACCGACATCGAAGGCGACATTCAGTGGTTCATCGACCGCGACGATGTCGTGTGCCGCATGTCGGGCTGCAAAGAGTGCCCCGTCAAGCACATGCCCAGATGTGAGATCAGATAACGACACTGTTTCTCGAGCGGATTGATGGGCCACATTCGACATGGCCCCACTGTACCGAACATATGTTCGGTAGTTTCTGGCTCAGCCAGCGCGCTGTTTGTTGCGTTCTTTCAGCACTCGTTCGAGGGTTTCCACGAAGTCACGGGCGTCTCTCGCCCACTCGTCCGCACCAAGGGACTGTGCGGTCTCTTGATCAGGAATGGATGCTCCGCCGAGGAACACCACCACTGACGGATCGATTTCTTTGCGAAGACTGGCGATGGCCTCTTGCGCACTGTCCTTGGACAAGTCGGTGAAACAACTGACACCCACCGCAACGAGGCTGTCGACGTTGCGCACCGCACTCACGAATGACTCTGCAGGCGTGTCAGCCCCGAGATCAAACACTTCGTAACCAGACAAACGAATGACATCGGCGAGCATTGACACCGCAAGTGCATGTATCTCACCTTGTGGTCCGCCGAGAACAACTGTTCCCTTCGTGCGACCACGTCGTGCACAACGCGCACCGAGCTGGCCGACGAGACGAGTTGCAATTCCGGTTGCACGATGCTCGACAAAGATGTCGAGATCGCCGCGCTTCCACTGCGCACCAATCGACACCAGAGCGGGGGCAATGACGTCGAGATACACCTCGTCCACATCGGTACCACTGTCGATTGCTGACTCGATCACCGACCACGCGCCAGTTCCGTCACCAGCCAGCAGACGCACTTCAAGACGCTGGCTCCATGGGGCGCTCTTGCGACCACTGCCCGGTCCACTTGCCACTGGCGGAGCTGATTGGGCAGCCTTGAATTGCTCCAGATCAACGATGTCGACTTGCCACACCCCACCGACCTTGGTGGCCTGAAGCTGGCCTTGGCGCATGTAGCGATATGCCGTCATGTAATGGACGCCCAATTGGGCAGCAGCCTCTTGCAGGCTGATTCGCGTCATTCCGGTTCCCACCACGCTGTCCACCGTACGAACGGTCAGAGAACCATGCGTGATTGTGCTGTCAACAATCTGGAAAAGGTTTCAGCCGTTGTTGGCCATCCACCGTTCGCGTGCCAGACGACTGCGCTCGAGTAGATGCGCAGGAACCCGTGAATCAACGACTGCTGCCCCTCCACCATCGACGGTGGCTGCTGCGGCCGCCTCCGCCGGGGCCTCGACCTGAGCCATCAGCTCTTCTTCACTCGGCGGGGTCATGCCCGGCTTCCAGTACTGGTACAGGTCGCGGACGATGTCTGACAGCCCAGCTGATGACGCACCGGGGTTGAGATACGCCGTGATGACATTCGAGAACACGTGTACCGCCTGCACTTGGCCTGATTCGAACAACCGACGAGCCACAGCTGCAGCTGGGCGATCGCCGGTGGCCTGAGCGAGGGACGCAAAGCGCTCGTGGCCCTGCCCTGTCAGCGAACGGTTGGTCTCGAAACGCAGCACCTGTGCATCCGTGCCTCGCTTGTGTTCGACTGCGACTGGCTGACCCACAAGGCAAAGGCTAGTTGAGCAACCTGTATGAGCACGGCTTCGCCGGTGCGAAAAAGGACAAGTACCGTAATGCCCATGGCTGACATCACCCTTGAAGTGTTCGAGAAGGAAGCGCTCGATTTCCTCGACGCAAACGCAGAGAAGCGTCCACCCGAAAAGGCATTCGTCTGGGGCGAAGGTTCAGAGTCCCCGTTCGGTGGTGAAGAGCGCTCTCGTGACAACGAACTGAAAGGTGTCGAACTTGCCAAAGCATGGCGACAGAAGAAGTTCGATGCGGGTTTTGGTTGGGTCACTGGCCCACGTTCACTTGGTGGACGCGAACTACCAGCGGCGTACGACCGTCTCTACGGCCAACTCGAAGCGCAGTATCGAGTACCAGGTCAGAGTTGCTTTGGTATCGGTCTCGGAATGGTCGCGCCGACGATTCTCGCGCATGCAACCGAATTGGCGAAAGAGTTGTACCTGAAGAAGATGTGGCGCGGTGACATCATCGGATGTCAGTTGTTCTCTGAACCAGGTGCCGGATCAGACCTCGCTTCACTCACCACCAAAGCCGAGCGAGATGGTGATGAATGGATTATCACCGGTCAGAAAGTGTGGACATCAGGTGCGCATTACAGCGACATCGGAGAAGTCATCTGTCGTACCGACCCCTCCTTGCCGAAGCACAAAGGACTCACCGGCTTCATCGTCGACATGCACGACCCGAACATCGAAATTCGTCCGCTCAAGCAGATGAACGGTGGCACGGGTTTCAACGAAGTGTTCTTCAATGAAGTTCGCGTGCGCGACGATCACCGTCTCGGTGACGTCAACAATGGTTGGAACGTTGCGCTCACGACACTCATGAACGAACGTGCGTCAATTGGCGTCAACGGTGGTGGTTCCGGCGGTGGCGACAAGGCGATTTTTGACCGCATCGTCTCCATGTTGCGCCACTATGGCTTGGACAGCGACCCCATCGTGCGCAACGAACTCGCCGACATCTGGGGCCGCTACAAAGTTGCTTCGCTCACCAATACACGAGCGATGGCAAAGGTTCGCGCCGGTCAAACACCCGGACCGGAGATGTCGATTGCAAAGATGGCCCTCACCGCCAACCAAACGCGTCTCGGCGCCTTCGTGTCGAAGGTTCTCGGCGCAAAAATTCAGGCAGACACCGGCGAATGGGGAACATACGCGTGGAACGGCCTCGTACTCGGCACACCGGGCCTTCGAATCGCCGGTGGATCCGACGAAGTGATGCGCAACATCGTGGGAGAACGAGTGCTCGGCTTGCCAAAAGATGCCGGCATCGACTCGAACACGCCGTTCAATCAGATGCGCGTCAACTAGGAACGCACAGAGAACTCATCACACCAAGTTCCAACTAACCCGGTGGTACTCGGTGGGCCCTAGTGCGGTGATCGCCTCGCGATGCGAAGCCGAACCGTAACCCTTGTTGCCTTCCCATCCATACTCTGGATGCGCCTTTGACAACTCCGCCATCAGCGAGTCACGTCGAACTTTCGCCAAGACACTTGCCGCACTGACACTCGCGCAGCGTTGATCGGCCTTTGGAAGCACCACAACGTCTCCGGTGAAGGCAACGGTGTCTGCGTCTTTCACTCGCGTCGCGCGACGGAGCCAATCATGCGATCCGTCCAACACCACAGCGGTTGGCGTGACTGAGAGCGCGAACAACGCTCGTTCTGCGGCAAGTCGCAAGGCGCGAACGATGCCGTATTCATCAATCTCCCCAGCACTCGCCCACCCAAGTGACGCGGCATGGGCCCAGTCCGTCACCGGTTGACACAGTTCCTCTCGTCGCTTCGCACTCAACAACTTGCTGTCAGTGAGTCCAAGAGGAATGTCACCACACGTTGCGGTAACGACGACGACTCCCACACACACCGGGCCCGCGATAGCACCACGTCCCACTTCGTCGATGCCAGCCACAGTCGCGTGACCACTCGCAAACAGTTGATTCTCAATCTCTAGTGTCGGCGGAGCAATGCGCCGAGTTGTGACCATGGCCTTCAGTCAGACACCACATCAGCAAGATCATTACTGACTGGTCCTGGCTCTGGCAGCAACGTTTCGCCAGAAGACTGCGTCGTGTGCCACTCATCGTCACCGCGTGACGCATCAATAACAAGTCCGGCGGGCCCCGATGTCTCCCACAACAGCGCTGGGCGAGATCCATGCCATCGAACAGCTCCTGACAGTGTGCGCGTCGGGTCTGCAGCGATGCGATGCCACTCGAGGTTTTGACCCCACCATGGTCGTGGAATGCCGTTGGGGAACACCGTGCATCGACCTCCGGCAAGTGACGGGCGCACAAGTAGTGATTCAGCCCACGCGACCACTTGAGACGGCTCATCCACCTCACTCGGAATCGATTCAACATCGCGGTCTGCAAGTCGCAACATTGCAGCAATCACATCGCTCGCCAAGGTTTCATCACTCAATCGAGTTGAGAGAGCTGCAATGTTCGTGAGTAGCCAAGGCGTGTCCCATGAGAGCGATGCTCGTCGACGTTGCGCGACAACGATGTCTTCGGCAATGCGCGACAGGCCAAGTGCCCAATCGTCATCCACCTCACCGAGTCGAAGCAACTCAATACGAGTATGTGGCGAAGCATCAACGCTCGTTTCGTTCAACAGCAGTTGCGTACGGAATTCGACAATCCGAGATGTCAGCGAATGCTCAGGAAGCAGCAATCTTGACGGAACCTCCGCAGCGGTCTCCCACCCTCGAACAACGGCTGGTGCTCGCGGTACATCGTCTGGAAGTAGACCTGTGTGCGGTCGCGAATGAAGAAGACCAACTCTCGTGGTTCCGCGGTGCCCGAGCGGCAGCGCGATGGAACCCTGCGGCAAGTCAGTTCCAAGAGGCGGCGAAGACGGCACGGATGTGAGTACGTCGGACCGCGAGAACCCGACAACCACCGGGGACGGTGATTCGTTCTCGAATTCCCACATGGTCACCCCACCCACGTCAGCAACACAGAACATGCGAACAGCAACGTCCCCACCCGGCACTCGCACACGTGTTTCCACCACCGGAGTTCCGGCGTACCACTTCTGCCGAGTGCTCGGCTCGCGCGATGGATTGTGCCATGTGTCAGCAGCGGCAATCTGCCACGACGTCGACACAGACTCGTCAGTGGGGTGCAGCACTCCACTTGCATCAACACGAGCTCGCCATGTCGCACCACGAACACCGATGCATTTTGCATTGACATCTTCGGCAACCTGCGACCGACGTCGCTTGAAGAAGTTCATCATCTTTGTCTCACTCGAATTCCGACTTTGAACTGCGCGTCATCAGGTTGATGAGTGCATCTGCAGCAGACACTCCGTCACGACACACGGACACCACTTGCTCAGTGATTGGCATCGACACTCCGTGGCGCGATGCCAGTTCGAGAACTGATGGACTGCTCTTTACTCCTTCAGCAACCATGTTCATCGACGAGGTGATCTGCTCGAGAGTCTCACCTTTCCCCAAGCGCATACCGACAGACATGTTCCGACTTTGTACCGACGAACACGTCGCGATGAGATCGCCCATGCCAGCAAGCCCGGCAAGCGTGAGAGGTTTTGCCCCCATTGCCATCGCCAGTCGCGAAATTTCAGCAAGGCCACGAGTAATGAGCGTTGCCAAGGTGTTCTCCCCGAATCCCATACCGCGTGCAATTCCCGCAGCGATGGCTATGACGTTCTTGACGACACCTGCAATTTCGCAACCGACAATGTCGGGGTTCGTGTACACGCGGAACATCGGCGTGGCGAACAGCGATTGAAGAGTCGCGCCCATTGACGTGTCAGTGATTGCGATGACGCTCGCAGCAGGTTGACCACTCGCGATCTCTCGAGCGAGATTCGGACCAGTGAGCACAGCCACGGGATGATCCGGAAGCACGGCTTGCACGACCTCTGTCATTCGAGCCAAAGTTCCGGCTTCGAGCCCTTTGGACAAACTGACGATCGGCACACCGGATTGCACGTGGGCAGCAGCGTTGCTGAGGACCTCTCGAAAACCATGTGACGGAACTGCCATCACCACTACGTCAGCGGTTACCACGCAATCCACGAGCGACCCAGTCGCGATGACGGATTCGTTGATCTGCATGTCACCGAGATACTCAGGGTTGCGATGCGTCGAGTTGATGACATCAGCGGTCTCGGATCGACGTGCCCAGAGCGTGGTGGGGGTATTTACCGCTGTGAGCGAGGCGACTGTGGTGCCCCAAGAACCGGCCCCAACGACACCCACGCGGAGTACACCCTCCGCCCTACCGGTCGATGACATGAGGACCAGTCAATGACATGAGGTCAGGCTACGCCATCTCTCCTGACGCATTCGTAGGCTCGTTCTTCGTGCGAGTGGATCTAGTTGTGCCGGTGAAGTCATTCACTTTCGCCAAGGGTCGTCTCGCTGCCGTGCTCACAGACGACGAGCGTCGTGAACTCGCTCGCGCGTGCGCAGAACGTGTCGTCGCAGCTGCCGGTGATTGGCGTGTGCACATCGTGTGCGACGATCCAGATGTCACGGCATGGGCACGATCCCTCGGATGCGCAATCGTTCGTCCCGATGATGCAGGGCTCAATGCTGCTGTCGATGCAGGTCGACTTGCCGCACGCAATGACGGCGCAGAACACATCGTCATCGCACATAGTGACCTTCCGCTCGTGCACACATTCACCCACGTCGTAGCCCCTGGCATCATCACACTTGTTTCTGACCGGCACGGTGATGGAACAAACGTCATCGCCGTTCCGGCCTCATCCCCGTTTCGAACTTCTTACGGCCCAGGAAGTTTCTTGTTGCATCGCCGGCACTTGGAAGAGACCGGACTTGACTATCGCTGCATCGAAGATGCCACTCTCGCGCTCGACCTCGACACCGCAGAGGACTTGGCAGAGCTGAAATCACGGAGTGCCACATGAGCGCAAACGATCCAGGACAACCACCACTCGACTCTCCTCGTGCGCGCTACGACGAATGGACACGTGATGTGGTCGCACCCCGTGTCGCTCTCGCAATTGGCGCGCACCCAGATGATGTCGAGTTCGGCTGCGGCGGCACTCTCGCCAAATGGGCTGCTGCCGGTGCAACGATTCACCATCTCGTGCTCACCGACGGATCAAAAGGCACATGGGATGTGAGTGCCGACACGGCACTCTTGGTGCAACGGCGACAAGCGGAACAACGTGAAGCAGCAACTCGACTAGGTGCAGCAGGCGAAGTGCGCTTCATCGGCGCAGTCGATGGTGAGCTTGCTCACAGTCCGGCAATGGTCGATGCTGTCGCGCTGACCATTCGTCAACTCAAGCCAAACGTGGTTCTCAGCCATGATCCGTGGAAGCGATACCGATTACATCCCGACCATCGCAATGCCGGACTGATCGTGTGTGACGCAATCGTCGCGGCCCGCGATCCACATTTCCTTCGCCACCACATGGAAAACCATTCCGTATCCCACCATCGACCAGATGCCCTGCTTTTATGGGAGGCAGACGAGCCGAATCATGTTGAAGATGTGTCGAAGTGGGTGGATGTCAAGCTCGCAGCCCTTGAGGCTCACGAGAGTCAATTTGAGTCGACGATGAAGACGGCCCCTGATGGCGATCTGACGGACTTTCGAGACCGCATGAGCGACCGTCTGGCCACCCTCGGCTCACCTCATGGCCTGGCAGCGGCGGAGATCTTTCATCTCATTGACAAGCTCTGATGTCGCCTGAGACACGGCACTGGACTTGTCCGGGAATAGCGAAAGCGGGGGGCGAACCCCCCGCTTTCTGACACTTCCGAACCGATTGGTTTGGTTTTTGAAGCTGAAGAAAGAGCTCAGCTCTTCTTCGCTGCCGCCTTCTTCTTGCGGCGCTTCTTTGCAGGAGCCTTCTTGGCTGCTGCCTTCTTCTTGCGGCGCTTCTTTGCAGGAGCCTTCTTGGCTGCTGCCTTCTTCTTGCGACGCTTTGCAGGAGCCTTCTTCGCTGCTGCCTTCTTCTTGCCTGCGGCCTTCTTACGGGTCGCTTTCTTCTTTGCTGCCACTTGAGTTTCCTCTCGTTAGGTAAGTGTTTACTTACGGTTTGGGTTCAGCTCAGCTTTGAGCGTTGAGCTCGCTGAGAACTTCATCGCAGTGGATGCAGGAACCACAACTGTCGCACCCGTTTGCGGGTTGCGACCTGTGCGCTCCTTGCGACGCGTCGTGCTGAACGAGCCGAAGCCCGGCCATGCGACTTTGTCGCCCTTCTTTGTAGAAGCCACTACAAGTTCGAAGAATGCAGCAATTGTTCGTTCGGCATCTGCCTTGGAAATGTCTGCTTTCTTCGCAACCTCTTCGATGAGCTCTGCTTTTGTCATTGTTGGATGTCCCCTTCGGAATTGGAGTGCTTTGTATATCTGAACGGGTCTGACGAGGAATTGCAAGCATTTGACTAGTTGCAAGTGCAACAAACCGGTCAAACGGAAGTTGCCCACAGATGATCAGAAGTGCGAACAAACACGCTTCCTCACATGTATGCGAGTGGGTGATCGCTTCGCAGACGCTAACGATCATCCCTCGCGACCTTGTACTCCCTTGATTAATGGACTCTCGCAAACCCTTGTGCTGCAACGGTTTGCGAGACTTTTGCGAGTGGCGCACTGTCAAGTCAAGAAGTCGCCCATGCACACTGACGCAGGTGCCCCGCGTCATTTCGTCACGACAGATTCATTCTCTCTCGTACTGAGCGACACCCCAAAATCTGACCATGTCGGCGTCCCAAAAAAATTTCCAAAAAAAATCTGAAAATTGCCGGTCAAAGACCCTCGCTCGGACAGTTTTGTGCGAAATCATCGACCACACCGGACCCGCAATCGAGCAGACCCGCAATCGAACAGTCACCATGCCCTCTGAGCATCCACCACTTGCGCGTTGAGAACGACAACGATGAGCGATGTTGAACACGCAACTTCGTTTTGAACCAGAAGGATTGCGATGACAGACACCGTCTCGCCCTTTGAACACGACCATCCCCCCGTTGCCCCAGGAACTTCTCAGCGCGTTCGCGTTGTCATCGACACTTCAGTTCTCATTGCTGATCCTTCAAGCTTGATGTGTTTTCCAAACAGTGAAGTAGTTATTCCACTGACGGTTATCGAAGAACTCGACGGATTGAAAACTCGTGCGGATGATGTTGGTCGCGCAGCCAGAACAGCACTACGCACGATTGAGGATTTGCGTCGTAAAGCCGGCGGCGCGATTCACCAGCCTGTACCCCTCACTGACGAAATCGACGGGGGCACAGTCCATATCGAGGTCAATGGCATCCAGCGCCACCGCCTCATAGAAAACGGTCTGGACCCCGAGATTCCGGACAACCGCATCATCGGTGCCGCCCTGGGGCAGGCCGACCATGCGCCCACCAAGGTGGTGTCGAATGACGCTGGTCTGCGTATCAAGGCTGCCCATCTGGGCCTTGACGCAGAAGAGCACCAGCCAGTCGGCCGCTCACGGGCCACCCGTCCCGTCGGCTGGTTCACGATTGATGCATCTTCTGCTGTCATCGACGAGTTGTACGCCAAGGGTTCTGCAAGCAATCACGGCGATGCACGACTCGATGCCATGCATGAGAACGAATTCGCTGTGTTGCGTGCCGGTTCACAATCAGCGTTGACCCGCCGGCACCACGGTGAACTTGTGCTGCTCCACGCAGGCTCACCAGAAGCATGGGGGCTTCGAGCTCGCTCAAAAGAACAACGATTTGCACTTGAGTTACTACTGGACCCAAACATCAGCATCGTCGCACTCGATGGTCGTGCCGGTACTGGCAAGACGGTCATGGCAATTGCAGCCGGGCTTGAACAAGTTGTCGAACAACGCAGCTACGAAAAGCTCGCCGTGTATCGACCGCTGGTTCCCGTCGGTCGCGCAGAAGTTGGTTTCCTGCCTGGTGGGCTCGACGAAAAACTCGATCCATGGATGTCCGCAATCCATGATGCGATAGTTGCGCTCACCGACCAACGTTCATCGAATGACGCACGGCGCATGATCGATGATCTCATCGCACGAGGGCAACTCTCTCTCGAATCTGTCACCTTCTTGCGTGGACGTTCATTGCATCGACAGATTGTGGTGGTTGACGAAGCTCAGAACCTTGAGCCCACGACACTGAAGACGATCCTCACTCGTATCGGCGAAGGCACCAAAGTGATCTTCACCGGCGACACAAGCCAAATCGACGCGCCCTACATGGGCGAATCGAACAACGCCCTCGCAGTGCTCATTCAGGCGTTTGCCAACCAGACCTGTTTTGGGCACGTCACCCTCACGGCCTGTGAACGCAGTGAAGTGGCCAGCCTGGCCGCAGAACTTCTCTAGCGCCGCTTTTCGCCCCAGCACTGGCCCCCGCGCCGGTCCCGCACTTTCTTTCTGTGCGATCACCAAACCCTTACAGCACAACGGTCTCAGCCCATTTACAGTTTTAGTGTCAAATGACTTGACTTCCCCTTTACCCATCGGTACTGTACTCATTACGAGCGGTGCGGGGCCTTTCCCTCCCGGCCCCCACCGCCCATTTTCTACGACAAGGAAGCACCCAAATGAGCGTGATGGACCGAACCGCCGAAATGATCCTCTCGGACCTCGACGTCGTCTCCGCGCCTGGCGAGTGGACCGACCAAGCGGTCTGCAAAGGCAAAACTCATCTGTTCTTCCCTCCTCGTGCCGAGCGCCCACAAGCTCGTGCGCGCCGTGAAGCTCGTGCCAAGCAACTATGCGACAACTGCCCCGTCGCCGCCGACTGTCGTGAATTTGCTCGCACCAACCACGAGTACGGATTTTGGGGTGGCGAGTCTGAAGAAGAACGTCACCTCGCGGGTTTCACTGTGGCGGCGCCCATCGGTGTACGCGCACGTTTGCCTCGATCAGCCTGACTACTTCGCACGCAGCTCGCGTGCATCTCTCAAAAAATGCGGTCTTGCTGTCATATGAGTTTCGTTCTTCCTGCGTGACTCACCCCTCATCTACGGTGGTCAATATGACATCGGAGGTCACACACAACAGCGTCATCGCTGGCGAGTTGCCATTTTCTTGTGTGGTCGTTGATTTGGAAACCACCGGCCTCGACCCGTCCACTTGCCGCATCATTCAAATGGCCGCCCTGGTTGTCGAGCCGAACGGAAATGTCTCTCAGACTTTCTCAACGGTCGTCAGACCTGAGCACCCGTCCGAGTACGAACACGGAGCCGAGCACATCCACGGCATCTCTGCAGCTGACGTGAGCAATGGCATGGCGCTCTCCGATGCCCTGAACCATCTCTTGTCCCTCTTGCCGCTTGGCATCTTCGCTGGTCACAACGCATCCTTTGATCTCGGATTTCTCCACGCCGAGGCAGCTCGCATAGGCCTCACCTTTCCTGTCGTCCACCACATCGACACTCTGGCGGTGTCTCGCCGTTCAGACCCCGAAAAGCTTCGCTCTCATCGCCTGAGCGAGTTGTGCATCCATCACGACATCGTTCTCGACGGAGCACACACTGCCCTTGGTGACGCCACGGCCACTGCACGATTGTTGTCGGCACTCTTGCGCGAGGCCGGAATTGAATCTGTCGATCACTTACCGATGGTCGTGTCGGAGTATCGCGCCAAGACGGCCTGAGCCGCGTCGGCGTGTGCCGACTTCAAGTGCGCAGGTGCGAGCACCGTGACACCCGAACCCGCCCGCAGCATCAAACGGTGCAACCAATGCGTACTTGTGATCACCAAGTCGATATCGACGGATCCATCAGGTCGCTCAGCGACAACGGTGCACGGATACGTCTCTTCCACCCATCGAGCGGACGCAGCGACGCGAAGCGACACAGTTTCCAGTCCTTCGGCTCCGTCAAACCACTTCGGTACTTCCAAAGTGACATCAGCAGGTGGCACTCGTTCCCCTGTGTGCTCGACTGCGCTGATGCGATCGATACGAAAATGACGCTCATCGTTGCGCAGTTCGTCGTCAGCCGTGACATACCAATGGCCACTGTCGCTGAATACTGCTCGAGATGTTATGACGCGCACTGTGGTTTCATTTCGCGACGGAGTCCAATAGGTGATGCGCAGTTTTTCGCCCTCAGCACACGCAACACCAACTTCATCAAGAAATGGCGGTCGCTCCACCTGCACATCCACGAGGTTCTCGCCCAGTGTTGAGCGCAACTTGGTGAGCGCTGATTTCAGCTCTGTCTCGTTTTCCATTCCGGGAAGTTCGAGTGCGGCGTCGGCAAGCACACTAAGACCAAATGCTTCGGTGGGGGTCAAAGCGAGGCGATGACCAAAGTGTCCTTTGCGTGTGGCCACGATGGTGTCGCGATAGATGTCGATATTTGGAAGTTGCTCTGCGGTGTAAGGCGGCGCGCCACAGAAGTTTGCAATCGACAAGTCCTCGATGAGTTCGTCGCGGTCAACGTTGAATTGCGCCGCCATCTCGTCGATACCGACCTCGCGACGGTCAAGTAGCCACGGCAACATCACGAGAAGGCCGCGTACGCGATCTGCGCCACTACGGGGACCACGCTTCTTAACCATCAGGACGCCGCCTTCTCGATGTCGTGCAACCACGAAATGACCTCGGCACGAAGTGAAGCGGGTGCGAGCACTTCGGCTCGGTCGACCATGGCGAACAGCCATGTGCGAAAAGCTGGACGGTGACCACATGGGACACGCACCGTGATGGAACCGTCTGGATGATGCTCTGTGATGTCATCGGGTGACACTTCACGTGACACCACTGGCGCGAGGGTCGCATCAATGAGAACGAGTGCTGTTTCTTGTGACGGTTCGAAAGTCTTCGGGTCAGAAGGCAGCGCTTCGCTCGCAGAGAAACCTGTGGGACGCTCGAATGTTTCCTTGGCGAGGACGGTGATCGCTGATGAGATGCGGTCGACTCGGTAATTGGCGACCGCATCACGAGCTGTGTCGTGAGCAGAGACATACCAGAAGCCATTGCGAGCTTGCAGGCAGTACGGATGCACACGCCGCTTCTTTCCGTGGTATTCGAATTCGACCGGGTGGCACTCTTTCGTGGCGAGCCACAGCTCGGGCAATTTCTCTGAATCAGCAGGAACATGCGCGACCGTTGGCATCGGCGGGTCGACGCGTTCACCACCGAGACGCAGAACTGCTTGTCGTCCCCACGCCTGTTCGATTTGCACCATCGCTGCCGCAAATTGAAGTGCGCGCAATTCATCTGACGTGATGTCGATGTAGAGGTCGCCATACCCTTTCTTGTCGATGAAGTACGCCGCACGTCCGGCATCGTCGCCACCGAGCGTGACCATTGCGATTGGAACACCCATGTTGCGCAGATCTGATTTGTCACGCTCGAATGTTGTTCGACGAGATGGTCCATCGGGATATTGACCACGCATCTTTTCGCAAATCTCATCGAGCGTGAGTGGACGCGAAGTGTTGCTGAGCAGCACCAACAAATTGAGCATGCGCTCTGCTTTGCTGTCTTTGGCATCGACGTTCTCTACGTCTCCCCGGTCATCCACGGGACGCAGGATAGGTGCCTCAGAGGTTGTCGCGCATCCACATTCCGGTGATTTTGCACGCCTTGGAAAATGAGGCTGATAACCCTGACACACCCTCGGCAGGGTCGAGGAGAGCGACATTTCGCGACGCGACGACTTTTCCCTGTTCCACTCCGAACTGGTCGAAACTATTCACTCCCCACAGCCATCCTTGAACTGCAGTGCTGTGCTCGTACATCGCAATCAACATGCCCAACAGTCGCGGTGACAACTCTCGAAGCGCGATAATCGAACTTGGTCGGTTTCCTGAGAAGACTCTGTGTGGTGCAAGTTCCTTGCTCGCACCCTCTGCGAGCACTTCTTCCAGTGTTTGCCCGAGCGCAAGTACCTCTGCTTGCGCGAGCAGATTCGCGAGCAACATGCGTTGCGCTGCTGTGTCACTACTCATGGTGCGAACCACTGCAACGAAGTCGACTGGCACAACTTGTGTTCCTTGATGCAACAACTGGAAGAACGCGTGCTGACCATTCGTGCCTGGTTCACCCCACACAACGGGTGAGCTAGCCGCAACTGACTGGCCATCAATTGCAACCGACTTGCCGTTGCTTTCCATGAGCAGTTGCTGCAGGAACGCCGGCAGCCGCGACAAGTCATGGCTGTATGGAATGACGGCAAGTGAACTCATCTGGTGAACAGTGGTGTTGAGGACTGTGATGAACGCATGCACGGCGGGGATGTTGCGTTCCCATGGCTGATCATGGAAGTGCGAATCCATCGCTGACATGCCACCGAGCATTGCGTCGAACACTTCGGGGCCAAGGCCAATCATGAGCGGCAAACCAATGACTGAGGACACCGAGAAACGTCCTCCCACACTGTCGGCGAAACCAAACACGTGTTCACGCGACACTCCCCACTGCACGGCTGCGTCAGGTGATGCAGTCGAAGTGGCAATGTGAGCCATTGCGGAATTTCCGATGCTGGCCCCTAGCCACGCCCGTGCGCGTGATGCATTGTGCATGGTCTCCGAGGTGGTCATTGTCTTTGATGACACGATGAAAAGCGTGGTCTCTGGGTCGAGACCATACAGAGCACGATCGAGGTCAACAGGGTCGATGTTGGACACGAAACGACACTCTGGGCCCGAGGCCCATGATGCAAGTGCGCGGTACACCATGGCTGGCCCTAGGTCGCTACCACCAATGCCGATGTTCACGACATGAGTGATCCGTCGTCCTGTTGCTCCGAGAAACTTTCCGCTACGAATGTCGCGCGCAAATGACTCTGCATGTTCACGTTCTGTTCGTGCTGATACTGCTGCCACGTCAGTTGATGGCGAGCGAAGTGCAACATGAGTAACCGCCCGGTTCTCCGTGGGGTTGGCGATGTCACCTCGCCACATCGCTTCACGTCGCGACGAGAAATCGCTCGTCTCGCACACATCACTGAACTCGTTCAATACATCGTCATTCACGAATTGACGTGCAAAGTCGAACAACAGGCCGTCGACCTCGAGGTGCAGTCCGTCGCGATCACTTGCCTCACACATGGCGCGCAAGGTCGAGACCCGAAGCCGTCTCGACTCCTCGGCCAGACGCGCCCACTTCGAACCCGAAATCGGAGCTTCCATTGCTGTCACCGAGTCTTCAGGAACATCAGAAATGTGCGCATTCCTGCGTCGAACCTCTGACCATTATCCGTGCGCATGGCGATTCCAGCCATTCCGCTGAGAGTCGCGACGAACACATCGGCAAGTGTCGATGGATCTGTACCGGGAATCACCACACCGACATCGATGGATGAGGCAATTGCATCACTCACCACTCCGTGAATTCTGCGGCGTGAGTGGACATACGCGGCTTTTGTCTCAGGGTGGAGCAATGCTTCAACACCCATTCCCATGAGAAAACGAACCAATGAATGATCTTCTTCATTCAATTCCTCAATGCGCTGAACCATCAACGACAGGCGTGCATGGACAGTGTCGGCCTCGCCCAACGGAGAAAGGAACGCTTGCACGAATCGCTCTTCGACGGCTTCGCAGACAGCAAGAAACAACTCAACCTTTGACGGGAAGTAGTGATAAATCGCTGCTGCAGTGATTCCGGCCGAGTCTGCTACTTGTTTGTTCGTCGTGGCGTCATAACCACGTTCAGCGAATGCAATTCGAGCAGCAGCGATGATTCGCTCACGTGTGAGCGCGCTGTCTGCATCTGTCGGGCGTCCGAGGCGCCTCGCGTCATCAGTTGCTGCGGCGACCATGTCTCATCCTTGCGACCAGCGACGGTGCCTTCATGTCAATCGACGACTTGGTCGACTGATTACCTACGAAAACGAGAGACCAAGAGCCACGCGCTCGGGGTCACGACACTTGCGATTGCAATCTTGACGGCATCACCTGCAAGAAATGGCGTCACTCCAAGTGCAAGTGCGCTCTTGTCTCCATTTGCAACCGGAATCCCAAGATCGAATGCGAGCCACAATGCACCCATCACATAGATGACAACAGAACCCATCGTCATCGCTGCGAGAGAGGTCACGATGTTCCGATCAGCTTGACGCTCGGCCATATACCCAACGAGTGCAGCGGCAACGATGAAGCCAGCGAGATATCCCATGGTGGTGCCGGTACCGGAGTCCCATCCACTTTGTCCACCAGCAAAAAATGGAAGTCCGATGAGGCCCATGGCCCAATACAGCAACTGGCTAGATGCTCCACGAGTCATGCCCAAGGTCCCTCCAGCGAGCAACACGGCAAATGTCTGCCCAGTAATGGGTACCGGCGTGAACCCAAGGTGAAACTTCACTTGTGCCGCGAGCGCGGTGAGAAGTGCAAAACCGACAACTGCCACTGCGTCGCGCACTCTTTCGCTCACGCCAAGCCGGCGCACAGGAAAAAGATCGGCAAGTACAGGTGACACTACGAAGGGGGAACCAATGGCCATGCCACGAGACTACTACCGTGTCTTCAATGGCCACTGACTCGAACACTCGCGGTGCAGACGGTTCGGAATCTGCGTCCTCTGACGACGTAGAGGTGCTTCCGTGGTGGCGTAATCCCGCCAACATCGCCATCGGAACTTTTGGGGCCGCACTCTTGGTGTTCGCGCTCGGCTTCACCTTCGGGGCACGCCCAAGCGGCGACGGCCACAACACTTCTGATGTGGGCTTCTTACAGGACATGCGCATTCACCATGAGCAAGCACTCACGATGTCACTCATTTACATACAAACGCAGCCCGAGTCATCCGTCTTGCGCAGTATCGCCTACGAAATCATCATGAGTCAGGGCACTGAGATTGGTCGCATGGTCCAGTTACTTCGCGACTTTGATGAAGCCGAGACCAACGAGACGGATCAAGCAATGGCGTGGATGGGCGATCCGACACCGCTGGAGGAAATGCCCGGCCTTGCCACCGACGAGCAGATGAAACAGTTGCAACTATCACGCGGTGCAGCTGCTGATGAGATCTTCGCTCGTTTGATGATTGCCCACCACAAAGGTGGCGTGCACATGGCAGAGCACGCAGCCATGCACGGAACGAATGGCGAAGTCAGATTGATGGCTGAAGCGATGGTGAAGGCTCAGACCGGAGAAATCGCCGACTTGGAAAAGCAATTGGACCAATAAGCACCCGCTGAGATGAGCCCAAAGACACCCATAGCCGCACTTGACATCGGGACAAACAGTTTCCATCTCGTTGTGGCCACCGCGTCACAAAATGGATTCGACGTCGTCGCTCGTGAGAAATCGATGGTGCGACTTGGCGAGGGTACTGGCGACATGAAGACTCTCAGCAAAGCCGCAATCGAGAGAGGGATTGAGGCACTCAAGCACATGTCCGAGATTGCACACGCCCATAGTGCGCCGATACGCGCAGTTGCGACGAGCGCTGTCCGCGAGGCATCGAATGCCTCCGACTTCGTCCACCGTGCACTCAAGGAAACTGGCGTCGAAATTGAAGTCATCTCTGGCGTGGAGGAAGCACGACTCATCCACCTCGGCGTGCAACTAGCCGTCGACATACCAACGACGTCCCTCATCATCGACATTGGCGGCGGCTCGACCGAATTGATTGTGGCAGAGGGGCCCAATGAACTCTTTGTGCGCAGCGTGAAACTGGGGGCCATACGACTTACAAATCGCTTCTTCCCTTCCGACCATGTGCATCCCGCTGCGCCCAACGCATGCCGGTCATCTGTCCGATCGTCACTTGCCCCAACTCTCAAAGACATCCACAACTTTTCTCCAAAGACGGCCATCGTGTCATCCGGAACCGCAGAAGCTCTCGCGCGGATGGTGTCGTTCAAGCGCGGAGGTCCGCAGCCTCGAAACTTCAATAAGTTCACCTTCACCAGAGAAGAGTTGAGCGAAGCCGTAAAGGTCATCGAAGCTGCCAAGACCCTCGCGGATCGGCGCGAGATTCAAGGCCTCGATGCCTCGCGAGCAGACATCATCCTTGCCGGTGCAATAGTGCTTCAAACAGTCATCGACGAAGCCGAAATCAACGAAATCATCTTCAGTGATTTTGCACTTCGTGAAGGATTGCTCCTAGACACCCTCCGCTTGTCATCCCCGACTGCCAGTCGAGAACTTCATGATGCATCTCTCAGCAGCGTTGAATCTCTCATGTTGCGACTAGATGAAGACCCGGCCCACAGCCGCCATGTGGCACGACTGGCACTTCAATTGTTCGATCAGCTCATTGACGTACTCGACGTCGATGATGACCAACGGTTCATGCTTGAGTCTGCAGCTCTGCTCTCCAATGTGGGGCTAGCAATCTCGCACTCGAAGCACCACCTTCACTCGTACTACATAATCAAACATGCTGACATGCCTGGGTTCCGCGAGCACGATGTAGAGTTAATAGCCCAAATTGCGCGATATCACCGCAAGAGCAAACCGAAGCTGTCGCACGAAGCTTTCGCTGTCCTCGACGAGACAGACAAGCACACCGTGCGAGCAATGGCTGCTGTCTTGCGAATTGCGATTGGCCTTGATCGCTCATACGACGCAAGAGTGCAAGAAGTGACAGTCAAGAAGAAGGGCTCAAAGATCTCGATTAAGGCCGCAACCCTGAATGGCAGCGATCTCAATCTGAACCTCTATTCAGCACGTGAACGTGCAGATTTGCTCGCAGATGTGACCGGGTGCACCGTCGACATCACGTGATGCAGACGTCAGCCGGTGGTGGTGCTGGTCGGCAAAGTCGTTATCACAGGAGGAACCACTGTTGTGGTCGCACTCGGAACCGTGGTGCTCACCTTCGGAGCTCCTGAAGGTGCTGTCGTGGTTGCACCAGGAAGCGTGGTCGAAGACGACGTTGTCGTTGTTGGTTTCCAATTCGGATCGACGCGATTGAAGTAAGGCGGCGGTGAGCCATAGTCCTCGGGTTCTTTCACCCCGTCGAACACGAACACGCGGTCGCCGTATTGAACGAGCGCCGGAAAGTACTCTGACACGAACATTGGAATTCGAATACAACCGTGTGAGGCCGGATACTTCGGAACGTTCATCGCACCGTGCACAGCAACTCCATAATTGAAATACACCGGATTCCACAACGTGCCGAGTCCACTTTCTCGCAAACCGTATTTGCGCATGTAGAAGTAGTACACACCAGACGGTGTCACCGACTTTCCACACTCACCGCGAACGACACGGTCTTTGCCCTTGTTGCCCTCTTCACCTGGGTCGATGACGACTTCTTCACACCAGTCCTTGCCGTCACCTGAAGAAATGTGAGTGATCAGTGCTGGTGCGTTGTCTTTGAAAACGACCATGGCTTGCTCGCGCAAGTAGACCTCAACATGTGTCGGTGTCGACTTCGGACGTCGCGGCTTCACGACAACATCGGACCTCATGAGGTCCCACAACACCGGAGTGACGAAGTCTGATTTGGTCTCGTAAGGAAGATTCATGACCACGGCCTGAAAGGCCCACACGGCCATCATCGTGTCTCCTCCGTAAATGCCGTCGATACGACCCGGATCGAACTTGAGGTCTTTCAGACGTTGCTGCACGCGCTTCACGTCATCGCCCTTCATTCCGTCTTTCAAGGTGCGCGACTGGGTGTATGAAGTGACGTCATCGACGACCGCTGTGTCGGGAGGTGAAGACGTGCTGGTGGATTCAACTGACGGCGGCGACGAATCGGAGCGATTTGCGACTGAGAGCGCAGCAACCGCCACAAGCACCACGGCAGCCACAACCGCATGGCGCCAGCGCACGAACCACGGCTCGTCGGAGGGAGGTGAAGTGTCGTCCGCCACGGCGATGACACGCTACCAACGAGATTCACCGGCTTTCTGGCGACCGTACGGGCTACCGTCGGTCGTATGACTTCCCCCGCGCGAGCAGTTCGCATCGGTCTTCGCATTGGGTGGGCGCGAGTCGGTCTGGCGACGTGGGTTGGTGTCACTATCAGCATGATTGCGATTGCTGTGACTAGTCGCACAGTCAGCAAACCACCGTGGTGGCTTGGCGCAAGCACAAACCCCGCTCCTCTGTATGTCACCGCAATTCCAGTGATTGTGTGCCTCACGCCCATCATCGTCATCGCACTTCGCCGACGGACTAGTCCCCTCATCGGTTGCTTATGCGCCACTGCACTTGCGGTGAGCGCAGCACTCGACGTGTCGACTACGCCCGGTGTTGCGGTGGTCCAAGCCGCACTCGCCATTGCAGCACTCGCCGGTTCGGTGGCGCTGTGGGCGGGCATCGGTACCGTGTAGCGCCGTGTCCAAAGTTCTCACTGCACTTCCAGTCGGCGAACGTGTCGGCATCGCCTTCTCGGGCGGGCTCGACACTTCTGCAGCCGTCGCGTGGATGCGTGAGCGCGGTGCTCTCCCCTGTTGTTACACCGCCGACCTTGGTCAGCCAGACGAACCAGACCTCGCAGGCATTCCAGATCGTGCACGTGAGTACGGAGCCGAGCTCGCACGACTCGTCGATTGTCGTGAAGAGTTGGTGCGTGAAGGTCTGATCGCTCTTCAATGTGGTGCATTCCACATCTCCACAGCTGGCAAGACCTACTTCAACACCACTCCTCTTGGCCGTGCCGTCACCGGAACACTGCTGGTGCGCGCAATGCATGAAGACGGTGTCGATGTGTGGGGCGATGGAAGCACCTACAAGGGAAACGACATCGAGCGTTTCTACCGCTATGGCCTCATGGTGAACCCGGCACTGCGCATCTACAAGCCGTGGCTCGACCCGACATTTGTCGATGAACTCGGTGGGCGCGCCGAGATGAGCGAATTTCTCTCCACGCGGAAGCTTCCGTATCGCGCGAGCAAAGAGAAGGCATACAGCACAGATGCCAACATCTGGGGTGCCACGCACGAGGCAAAGTTGCTAGAAGAACTCAGCACGAGCATGCACATCGTCGAACCAATCATGGGTGTCGCTCACTGGCGTGACGATGTAGTGGTTACACCAGAAGACGTCACCGTCGAATTCGTCGAGGGCTTTCCTGTGCGTATTAACGGTGCTGAGTTTGCGAGCGCCGTCGACTTGGTGCACGAAGCCAATCGCATTGGCGGGCGACACGGCCTTGGCATGAGTGACCAAATCGAGAATCGCATCATCGAAGCCAAGAGTCGCGGAATCTACGAAGCCCCCGGTCTCGCACTGCTACACATCACATATGAGCGGCTTGTCACTGCGATTCACAACGAAGGGTCAATCGACAACTACCGCAACATGGGTCGTCGTCTCGGTCGCCTTCTCTATGAGGGTCGCTGGTTCGACCCTCAGTCACTCATGTTGCGCGAACCCCTCATGCGCTGGATCGGCACCGCGATCACTGGAGAAGTCACCATCTCGCTGCGTCGTGGCGACGACTACACCATCATCGACACCACGGGTCCGCACCTCACCTATGCACCGGAACGCCTCAGCATGGAGCGTGTTGAAGATGCAGCTTTCGGACCCATGGACCGCATCGGTCAACTCACTATGCGCAATCTCGACATCGATGACAGTCGCGCGAAGCTCGATGTTTATCGCGCAGCAGGAACACTCGGCAAGGGTTCCATCTTGTCCATTGAGGACAAGAGCTGACACATTCGCGCCAATAGTGCGGCACGCAGTGCGAGTGTCGACACACTGATGCATTCATGAGTGGTGTGAGCACCCTCTCCCACCGCGCCCATGCCGTCAAGTGTGTGCACGCCAGCTTGCGCGGTGAAGTTGCCATCGGACCCTCCGCCTACAGCAACTCCGTCGATCTGCACTTCGAGGTCATTTGCCACCGATGTGAGTAACGAAAACAGGTGACGCGACGCAGATTCATGCATAGGTGGACGGTTCATTCCGCCACGCACTTCGATTGTTGCGCCCGAAAGTGATGTTGACAACGAAGACATCGCTGATTCAACTCTCTCTTTTTCCCCGGGCTCGACGACACGAACATCCACAGTGCACACGGCCTCATCAGGTACGACATTGTCCGCCGTACCGGCGCGCGCCATTGTCGGAGTGACCGTCGTTCCCTTCGATACATCTGCAATAGCTGCGATACGCGGCAACATTTCGCCAAGTGCCATCAACGCGTTCACACCCTTTTCGGGCTCGAGACCAGCATGCGAAGCTCGCCCCTTCACGATCACTTCGAATGTTCCCGTTCCTTTGCGAGCAATTTTTGCAGCGCCGCCATCTGCACTCGGCTCGAGCACAAGAACTGAGCCTGCTTCGCGTGCTCGTTCGATGATGAGTTCACGCGATGCATGTGAACCAATCTCTTCATCTGCCGTTATGAGTATTTCAATGTGCGATCGGTCAGCAAGTTTTGACACTGCATGCAATGCCTGAATGATTCCGGCTTTCATGTCAAAGATGCCTGGTCCGGAAGCGACATCGCCAGACACTGTGAATGGACGCGCATTGGTGGAGCCCACGGGATGCACAGTGTCGTGGTGCCCGACAATGAGTACGCGTGGTTCACCTCCACCGCTCCAATGGACATGAGGCCCTGCAACCGATGACACGACGCGTGGCGCAGAACCAAGCAGACGAGTCATCATGTTCGACAAGACTTCAGCAGACTCACCGAGACGCTCGAGATCACGAGATGGCGATTCACACATGACAAGTGACTCGATGTCAACGAGCATGTCGGCCGTTGAGAAATTGTCTGGTGTTGCATGCAGAGTCATCAATGCCCCGAATCAACCGCGGCGCGCGCCAGCAATGCGGCAAGTTCGTCGATGCCAAATGCAACATCGCGCAAGGATGCGCGAACCTTCTCAGCAAGATGATGTGCGCCGGCGTGTTCCAACATGTGAGGAAGTCTGTTGCGTACTCGTGACACGGTCCACTCGAGCGGGTTGCCGTCTGCAACGTCATCGAATCGCACGACAATGTTGCGCTGCTCAGCTTCTCGGATGTAGTGGTAGTGCGGCTCATTGTCGAAACAGTCAAAGCGCAGGTACTCGACGCGATTGTCCGTTGCGAGCACGTGCAAGCTGGCGCCACCATCATGGACCTCATAGTTATGGTCGATGCCGTCTGTCCGACCCTGCACCGCCTCGTTTTCGAGAATCGCCTCACGAGTGAGATTTCGCGCCTCAACCACGAAGGTCACCGGCCCCGCTGACACCTCCACCGAGTGCGCCCAGTTGATGGCAATGGGCATGACGGTGTACTCGCGCCCGAGCATGTAGGCCTCGACCCCGCTCGGCTGATTGCCCGTGCCCGCGTCTTTGCCTGTGCCAGTGGTACCGGAATTCGACATTCCACGAGAGTACCCGCAGGTGTTGCCCATCTGAGGGGGCACAACTACGGTTAGCGAAGGGAAATCGGGTCGTTCACCCGCATCGAAGGGGTGCGGGCAGCGACCTGCGAGGGGGAATCATGAGCGACGAACGTCTCATCGTCATCTCTGCCGACGGACATGCAGGCGGCGACATTCTTGACTATCGGCCGTACTTGGCGAGCAAGTGGCACGACGACTTCGATGCGTGGGCGAAGGATTTCGTGAATCCGCATGAAGACCTTCACGGTGATCTGGGAAAACGCAATTGGGATTCAGACCGTCGTATGCGCGATCTTGAAGCGGACGGACAAGCAGCCGAAGTTATTTTTCCAAATACGGTGCCGCCGTTCTATCCGAATTCAACGCTTACTGCTCAACCACCAACACTGACGCACGAAGACCAAGAGCGTCGTTGGGCTGGGCTGCAAGCGCACAATCGCTGGCTCAAAGATTTCTGTAATGCATTTCCGGGCCGTCGCGCAGGCATCGCTCAAATCAACTTGCACAACATCGAAGAGTCGGTCAAGGAGATTCGATGGGCCAAAGAAAATGGTCTTACTGGCGGCATCGTGCTACCCGGCACTCCCCCGGGCGGAGATCTTCCGCAACTACATGAGCAGTACTACGAGCCGTTGTGGCAGATATGTGAAGAGTTGTCGATGCCGGTGAACCATCACACTGGGTCAGCGGCCCCACCGATCGGGCCAGAGCCAGTTGATTCCATCATGTTCTTGCTCGAGGTGTCGTGGTACGCACATCGCGCTTTCTATCAACTGATTCTCGCTGGCGCCCTTGAACGTCATCCGAACTTGCAATTAGTATTCACCGAACAAGGAACTGGATGGGTGCCGCAAGAGTTGATGCGCCTCGACTACATGTTCGACCGCATGAGCCAGCCAAATGGTTCGCAAGAGGCGGTGTGGGGCGAACAGGTGATGGGTGACCTGACGTTGAAGCCGAGCGAATACTGGCAGCGGCAGTGTCACATCGGAGCCAGCTTCATTCGACCGATGGAAGTCGGTTTGCGCCACATGGTGGGCGTCGAGCGCATTATGTGGGGCAGCGATTATCCGCACAAAGAAGCAAGCACTCCCTACTCACGTGAAGCAATCTCACTCAGTTTTGCAGGAGTGCCGCTTGAAGAGACCAAGATGATGTTGTCAGGCAACGCTGCGCGTTTGTATGGCTTTGACCTCGACTTCTTGCGACCGATCGCAGACCGCATCGGACCAAGTGCTGCCGAAGTATTCGCCGGACTCCCACCACGTGTGGCTCCGAAAGACGCCGACAAATGCCCGGCATTCATTGGCTATGAGTTCGCTGCCTAACGAGGCGTTCTGCGACCATTCATATTCGACGACAACATCACATAACGACAACACCACATAGCGAGAAAGACACCACCATGGCAAAGACAACACTGACAACGGCAGATTTCGCAGAGAACGATCCGTATCTCATCATCGCGGCAGACAGCCACGCAGGTTTACCGACCGCGCAGTACCGGCCATATCTCGAGCAGAAATACATGCCACAGTTCGAAGAGTTCCTCACGCAACAGCAAGAACTCATCGAAGCATCCACACGCCTCGGCGTACGCGATGAGAAGTTCGCAAAGAATTGGTACGAAGAACACGACGACGAACTGGCCGGCGGTTGGGACGCAATTCGCCGCGACCAAACTCTCGACGCAGACGGAGTCGCTGGTGAAGTGGTCTACCCCGATGCAGACGCTGTCGAATCTCGCACAGCGGTTCCCTTCGGTGCGGGTCTTGGACTGTCGGGTGATCTTGACCCCGAGCTCGGACTTGCTGGCGCAAAGGCGCACAACCGTTGGCTAGCCGACTTGTGCTCGGTCAGTCCAGAGCGTCGTTGCGGAGCAGCGCTCGTTCCGATCACCGGCAAAGTGGAAGACGCACTTGCGGAAATCACGTGGGCAAAAGAGCACGGCCTTGGTGCCATCATGATTCCGGCGCGCTGGTGCAACCAGACTCCGTATCACGATCGTCGCTACGACCCGATCTGGGCGATGTGCCAGGAATACGACATGCCGATCGTGACTCACTCTGGTTCTGCACCCCGCGAGGAATACGGCGACCATCTCGGCATTTATGTGAGTGAGGTCACCTGGTGGCCCGCACGACCCATGTGGTTCATGTTGTGGTCAGGTGTGTTCGAGCGTTACCCACGTCTCAAGTTCTGCGCAACCGAAGGTGGATGCTGGTGGTTGCCACAGTTGTTGTGGTTCTGGGACCGTCTCTGGATGGGTCAGAAGGGTTCGGAGAAACTGGGCTCTGGTGCATTCAAAGGCAAAGTTGAAATGTTGCCGAGTGAGTACATCGACCGCAACTGCTTCACAGGCCTCGCTAATGTGAAGCGTCGCGAGCTTGGTCAGCGATATGAAATTGGAATTCAGAACATGCTGTGGGGCACCGACTTCCCCCACCCAGAGGGAACATGGCCGCGCACACACGAATGGCTGAAGAAGACATTCTTCGATATTCCGATTGATGAAACTCGCGTGATGCTCGGTTTGTCTGCAGGCGACGCCTTCGGATTCGACATGGTCGAGTTGCGCAAGATTTCAGAAAAAGTCGGCCCGACTCCGGAAGATCTTGGACAGCTTGGTGACAGCAAGACTGCCCAAGCACTGATTGACAAGTGGGAGCCGGTGAAGAAAGTCGGTCGCCATTGGCTGACCGGTCACGATTTCTCCGTCATCGGAGACATCTGACCCGACACACAACGTGCCCGGAGTGGGAATCGAACCCACAAGGTGTTGCCACCCGGGGGGTTTAAGCCCCCTGCGTCTGCCAGTTCCGCCATCCGGGCTGAGAACAACGGTCAGGCTACGCGTGGTACGCCAATGTCGGCGCCGCGGTGGGACTCGTGCGTTGTTGCCGTGAGTTGCACCGTGAAGTGCAGCATTGACCGCCACAGAAGTGTTCGCACTCGATCGGCCTCGGGTGGAGCAAGGTTGTTCAGCACCACCACACCTTCAATCATGTCGCTCACGGCGGCGGTGAAGGGGCGGTCGGCAAGACGCACAGCAACGACCCCACCGACACCATCAGGTGCCCGCCGAATGGTGCGGTCGACCCCGATGACTCGAGGAGGGCAACGGAACCCCGGTACCACGAGCCCAGCTGCGTGCACTGCGTCAGACAGGACACGTGCCGCCGAGGCGAATTGGGTTGTGGTGGGCGTTGTCATGACTGTTCATCTTCTCAAGGGGGTGTGACACCGTGGGTCTAGCGTGCGGGCGTGAGTTCAACTGAGGCCATCACCAATGTCACCGACTTGAACCCCATCCAGCGAAGTGTGTTCGATGCATTGCGCGTCCCTGACGGTTGGAACCCACTACCCGACACGTTGGTCGAACAGCTCGAAACCGAGCTCGTCACTGGGCTGCAAGCGCTCGACACAGTGTTCACGCGCGACGAACCATTACGCGTGACCAAACGAGCGATGGCCACAATCCACGGATGCGAAACCCACCATGTCGAGGAAAAGAAGTCTGCGTTTGCATGGAGCCTTCCAACAGTTCGTGGCACCGTCGCACACAAAGCAATTGAGTTGTTGCTCAACTGGCGTGGCGATCCTGTGCCTGCACATCTTGCCGATGCGGCTGTCGACAGTCTCATCAACAACCCTCGTGAGAGTGCCGGAATTTTTCTCGCTCAGTTGCCCGATAGCGACCTTGCTGAACTGCGCGGCATGGTGGTCGACACCGTCACCAACTATCTCGAGAGCTTTCCACCCCTCAAGCCACAATGGCGCCCGGTTGTTGAACACTCAGCCCGCTACACCATGTTCGACGAATCGATTGTGTTCTCATCTCGCGCCGACCTGGTCATTGGCACTGCGGGTCGCAAAGTGCTCATTGACTTGAAGACTGGCAAACTCACGCCCACACATCGCGACGACTTGCGTTTTTACGCGCTGGTTGAAACCTTGCGATCACGTCAAGCTCCTCGCTCGCTCGCCAGTTTCTCTCTCGATGCTGCGCGCCTCGACGTCGAGGAAGTCAGCGAAGGTCTCTTGCGGGCTGCGGTGCGACGAACAATCGATGGTGTGTCGCTCATGGCAGATCTCGTCACAGAGCGACGCGAGCCCACTCGTCGAGCTGGTTCCCAATGTCGCTGGTGTCCTCTCAACGACTCGTGTGAAGAAGGAGTGCGCTTTCTCACTCGCTCAAGTGGCGACGATGACTAATTCGCCTCGCCGCCACGCGCGCGTGGCGACATGAACGCCACCGGCACACTTAGTGCGGTCTCTGATTGAACAGATGAAATGAACCGCCCCGGCTGCACAGCCGGTTTGGGTGAGGTCATCACATCTGGTCCCATTGAAGATGCAAAATCGAAGATGTCGTCAACGACCACCACGAACCCCCACAGTCGCGCACCAGCGTGAGAGATGTGCGGGCCAGACACAACTTCGATGACTGTGTTGTCGACCACGTGGAAACCTTGTGACACGCCTCGTCCTGCATCTCGAGTTCGTCGCAGTGGCGCACCGAGAGTCTTTTCGATTGCCTCACTGGTACGAGAAAGGTTGTCGGTATTGACGACGACATGGTCGATAGCTATAAAACGATCGTCGCCCATGGTGGGTGGTGGAAGAACAGAGCGTGTGGCAACACCATCTATGGACTGATGCTGATGGCTGATGAGGTCTCCATCGCGAGGAGGCGGGAATGCAAAGCCCCACTCGCACAGTCCGTCGCACACCGGCGACACATCAATGGCCACACCTGCGACAACAAGAGGTGCAGATTTCTCTGCCCCAAAGAGTGACCGCCAACGTTGCGATGACCCGCCCACTGTCAGTGCAGCGAGACGGACAAATTCGTTTGGAAGCGTCAGCCTCTACCCATGTTCGGGCGCTTGCCGTGGTTGGCCTTCGAGCGGCGCATGCGCGCCTTGCGCTTCTTGGTCTTCTTCGACATAAGGATGTGAGGCTATCGGCAGAAGGGCCCATTCCGCCGGGTCAAAGTCGGCGCCTATGACTGCGAATGCGGAGTCTCAGGGCTGGCGCCAGCGGTTTCGCGCCTCTGTCGGACTCGTGGTGCACGTATACGCCCGGCCGTTGTAGACGCCGCGTGCACCACCGGGGGCGCAGAAAGCTCCGGGTCGAGACACCGCGACACCGTTATCAACGAGGGAAGACTGAGACGTGGTGGCGGTTGGTCGGCCAGCGCGAACTGGAACTGTTGTCGTCGGGGCAATCGACCCCACTGCCCTTATCGGCGTGATCGGCGCCACGGTGGTGTTGGCGCAATCGTTCTGCAACAACTTACGCACGCGACCAGCTTCGCTCTGATCCATCGACAGGCCCCACCGCGCTTTCACCGCCACCCACCGACTGAGGTATTCACACCAGTAACCCCTGTTGGGTGGCAGCCAATTCGACGGGTCACGATCGCCCTTGCTTCTGTTCACTGAATCTGTGACCGCAATCAACGAACGTGAATCGGCGAGGTCATTTGCAAAGCGTTGACGCATGCTTGCGGACCACACATTCGCGCCGCTATCCCACGCTTCTTTCAGTGCGACCATGTGGTCGATGTCAATGTCAGATGGGTCCGTGAGCTTTCTTCCGTCATAAGGCGAATACCAGTCGCCCGCCACGACCTTGCATCCGTATGCGTCAACCTGCGCCTTGCTGATGCTGTCACGAATGAGAACTTCTTCACGGGTGTTACATCCGTCAGAGTCCTCATCGACCCAGTGTTTGAAGAAGTCACGTTTGTAACCAGACTTCACTTCAGCGACAACGGGAATGGTGAGAGCCACGTCGTATGCAGACAGCGACGACGTGCGCACGCTCTCCGGGTTTGATGACGCAATTGTTTGCGAGACAACAATCGACACTGCGATGCCAGCGGCACCGAACACCAACGCGACGTTACGACGAGATGACTTTGGGTGCGTGGTCATATCCGGTGTTGCCGCCCCAACCAGGCCCCTTGCGTAGGGTGACCGTTCCCAAATTGACAGGCTTGTTGCACGCACCACAGACAAGCACAGGAGAGAAGGTTGCACCACAATCGTCATGAAGAGTGTTCAATGCCGGCCGGCCATCCATGAGCCACTTGTCGCCCCACGCCTTGATTGAAGCGATGGTGGCGTACAGGTCACGACCCATGTCGGTGAGGTGGTACTCGTAGCGTTTTGGACGCTGGCTGTACTCAACTTTCTCAAGCACACCTTTTTCCACAAGCCAATTAAGTCGATCAGACAAGATATTGCGCGCAATGCCGAGATCGGATTGCAGCGCTTCGTACCTATTGTGACCCACCATGATTCCGCCGATGATGAGTGGGGTCCACCACTCACCGATGACATCAAGTGCCCTTGCCATGCCGTTGTTGAGGTGAGAGACGCTGGTTCGCTTCATCGCCTTCGACCATAGACCGAGGGTGTGCCCTATTTAGGAATTAGAGCGACTCGGATTTGAGGAAATACCTATGTGGGCTTTTGGGTACTAAAACGACTCGTTGACCGAGGTGACCGATCCCACTGCGGGCACGAGTTCGTCATCCATGTCGTCAATATCGATGAAGATGCATTCTCCAGGGCACACTTCAGCGGCCTCGAGCACCGAAACCACGTTGCGGGGCGACACTGCAGCAAGGCTGCCCGACCCACCGGGATCATTCAGTATTTCTCCGCGCTCGGCCACATAAGCGATGCCGTCTTCCAATTGCACGAACACATCGGGGCAATGATCGACGCACAAACCATCGCCAGTGCAGAGGTCTTGGTCAATCCACACGCGCACGCCTTGACCGTACCGGCAAGTGGTTGGTCACCGCCAAGTCATGCTCGACCGCGCAGAGACGTAGCCGCGGTCAGAAGATGAGCGACGCCACGAGGCATGTCATAAGACCCACGTTGCGCCACACGTCACGCCATGCAGGTGGCTGGCGCCGCCGAGACCCGAAGCACCCGCAGGGCACTGCGTCGTTACGAAGTACGCGGCGCGCGAGATGGACGGTGAATAGAAACATCACCACTAGTGCCAACACGAGTACCTCTCCGGTCGGCGGCAGTGCAATCAACAACACACCCAGTGCCACTTCGATGACAGGGACACACAGCGCAACCACTCTCGGCACGCCCTGGCTACTTGCATCGCTTCGCCAGGTCGACCACGACGTCACTTTCTGCACTCCTGCAAACAGAAAAACCGCACCCACACATGCGGCCAGTAACCACGCAATCATGCGGCCTCTATGGGACTAGTTGTCACTGGGAAAATCGGCGCTGACGACTTTCCCGCGAAAGAACACCATGGCCGAGTCGGTGTGTTCACCAAGATCGAGGTGGTGCACCTCACCGACGACGAGGTAATGGTCACCGAATTCAGTGACGGAATGAAGCGAACAATCAATCCATGCAGCGACACCACCGAGGATTGGATTTCCACTTGGCGCTGGGTTCCACTCGATTCCCTCGAATCGATTCTCAGATTCTTTTGCGAAGCGCCAGCACAAATCACTCTGCTCTGCTGCGAGAACATTTACGCAGAATGAGCCCTGCGGCTCGATGAGTGACCACGTGCGCGATGAGACGCCGACAAAAAACCCGACGA
>Ga0169931_10000390_pt1 | contig 71405 bp, 73 predicted proteins | sample Kivu_15m_20L_FD_129675 | JGI IMG/M metagenome (GOLD analysis project Ga0169931, IMG submission 129675) | Freshwater microbial communities from Lake Kivu, Western Province, Rwanda to study Microbial Dark Matter (Phase II) - Kivu_15m_20L... | ecosystem: Environmental > Aquatic > Freshwater > Lake... | reverse complement strand
TCGAACCGTCGAAGCCCTATGGAAAACAATAGGAGAGCTGATCAGCTGTTTTGGCCCTCAGGAATGCACGAATTACATCCGACACGCAGGTTACGCTTCATGAAAGTCGCAACTTGGTCTAGGTGCTAAGCCGCTCTGTCCGGCGTCGATCGCCATGCCTCCGATCGTCCGTTGCCTGCGCATGCCAGTGCAAACGCAAATTCAAGGGCCGTCTCGCGCAGACTGGCGAACCGTCCGGATACGCCGCCATGTCCTGCGTCCATATTGATCTTCAGAAAATAGGGGCCGCCTTCGGGCGCTTCATGCCGTAGGCGGGCTGTCCACTTGGCAGGCTCCCAATAGGTCACGCGGGGGTCGGTCAGCCCACCGGTGATGAGCATCGGCGGATATCTCCGCCGGGCGACCTGATCATAAGGCGACCAGGCTTCTATGCGCATGTAGGCCTCCAGGTCTGTCAGGGGGTTTCCCCATTCAGGCCACTCGGGCGGCGTCAGCGGCAGCGTTTCATCTGACATAGTGTTAAGAACATCTACGAACGGCACAGCGGCGATCACGCCGCCGAAAAGCTCCGGATCAAGGTTAACCGCCACACCCATGAGGAGTCCGCCGGCCGAGCCACCCATGCCTATCACACGTCCACGCTGCGTGTAGCCGATCGAGACGAGATGGCGGCCAGCCGCGATATAGTCTGAGAATGTGTTGGTCTTCTTCTCCAGCTTTCCGTCCAGATACCACTGATAGCCCTTGGCCATCGAGCCTCTGACATCTGCTATGGCGTAGATAAATCCACGATCAACCAGACTAAGGCGCGCTGTTCGGAAGTCTGCCGGAATAGTGATGCCATAGGATCCGTATCCATACAGTAGTACGGGCGCCGTACCATCGATTGGCGTCCTGATGTGTCGCAGAATGGTGACGGGAATGAGAGCTCCGTCATCGGCAGACGCTTCGATACGCTCGACGATGTAATTCTCCGTTTTGTGGCCTGAGGGTATATGCTGTGTTTTACGGAGGCGTCGTTCGCGCGTAGACATGTTGTAGTCAAAAACCTGCGCTGGCGTCGTCGGTGAGGAGTACTCAAATCTGAGCCAGGGCGAGTTCCAGAGATAGCCGCCCGATATTGCGAGGGCGTAAGCCTCTTCGCTGAAGTCGATAACATGTTCAGCCGAACTCAGGCGGTCGCGAACGACGATCCGCGGAAGCCCATTCTCCCTCTCCATACGGACAAGAAAGTCTGCGAAGGCCTCAACATCGAGCAGCAGAGCTCCCGGTCGATGAGGGATCTCGATGCGCCAGTGCTCGACTGAGGGGGTTGTGCAGGCGGTCGAGTGGAGAGCAAAGTCAACAGCGCCGTCCCGGTTGGATCTGATCCAGAAGCGACCGTCAAAGTCGACAACCGAATAATCAACTCCGGGGCTTCGCTCGGCGATCAGCGTCAGCTCATGCTGCGATGAATTGCTGGGCATGAAGCGCCATTCGGCGGTGGTGTGGTCATTAGCGGTGATGAATACGTAACGACGCGACTGACTCTTCTGGACGCCGACAAAAAAGCCCGGGTCGGTTTCCCGATAAACAAGTTCATCCACGCCGTCAGCCAGGCGGCGGCAGAACACGGCCACCGGCCTTGCGTTTTCGTCCCGCGCTACCCAGAAGAGGGATAAGGAGTCCTCGCTCCATTCAAAATCGCCATAAGTGTCGGGAATGACGGCGACATCCTTACCAGTGGCGGCCTCGAACACATGGAGCGTGTAAAATTCCGAACCTTTGTCGTCGACTGCGCAGGCGATCAGGCGATGATCAGGCGAGTGCGTGAGCTTCCGCATGTCCCAGTAGTCGCGGCCTCGCGCCACTGCGTCGCCGTCGAAAAGAATCTGCTCGTGAGCGGGGTCCTCTTCGAACGCCACATCAGAGGGGCGGCGGGCGAATAGCGGATACTCGCCGCCCTCGCGATAGCGACGATAGTAAGCCCAGGGGCCGTCTATGGCCGGTACTGTGCTGTCCTTCTCATTGATGCGGCCGCGCATCTCTTCAAACAGCTGTTCCTGCAGCTCCCTGCTGGGCTCTTCGAGTGTGGCCCGGGTATAGGTGTTCTCAGCCTCCAGGTGCTTGCGAATATCCGCCCGCAGACGTGACGGATCACGCATCACTTCACGCCAGTTGTCGTCCTTTAGCCACCCATAGGGATCACGACGTGAGCGCTGGAGCTGTTCAATCACGGCGTGCTCGTCGCGCCGCGCGCTCGGGGCGCATATCGGGCTTTCCGGCTGGTGCGCAGAGGTTTCAGGAGTATCGGTCATCGTCTGCCGTCATGAGTTAGCGTCGGAGGCGGTCACTGCGCTTGCAAATGGTTCGAAGGCCTTCGAGCGCAATAGAGCGCGATACAGCGGTATGACGCGCCCCCGCACCGTTCTGCGCCGGGCGCGTCTGTCGCACCCGCCTCGTGAAGAGCGCACTCGTTGGTGGGCCCGTCAGGCCCCGTACACGATGCTGATCGCCTCAGCGACGCAGGCCGGCCGATCTTTACCTTCAATCTCGATGGTGTTCTCCATGATCATCTGCTTGCCGCCGGCGCGCTCTTCAACTTTCACGCACGTCTGGCGCAGACGGACCCTCGAGCCGACAGGAACCATATTGGTGAAGCGCACCTTGTTACATCCAAAGTTAATCCCGCGAACGGCGTCGTCCACGCGCATGATCTGGGCTGACAGCATGGGCAGAAGAGACAGCGTCAGATAACCATGAGCTATCGGCGCGCCGAGTTCCCTGGTGGCGCGCTCGACGTCGACATGTATCCATTGATGGTCGCCTGTGGCGTCTGCAAATTTATTCACCTGGCTCTGCGTAATCTGGTGCCAGGGTGAAACACCTACCTCAGTTCCGATCAGGGATTCGAGTTCATTATACTTAATCAGGCGCATGTCAGCATATCTCCGGGGATCGTCTCCCGCGACCATATTGCAGGAAAATCAATCTGCAAGACGGGCCGGTTGGCGCTCAGACGGCTGATGCTTCCGCCGTGGGACGCAGCATGCCGGCGGCGCGGGTGCGTCCTGGCCGCCCCCAGGTCTGGCGGGGGGGAGAGGTAAGCCGTTTGGCGTCGGGGTTTTTATGGTGCATGTTAAGCTCGCGATCAGGAGGAGCCGGTCATGCGTGAGGCGCGAACACTGGGCAGCTGGGTGCTGGCTCTTTTTCTCTGCGTCTTACTGGCGTGGGTGGCGGCAGATACGCTTGCCCCTCAGCCCCCGGCCCGGAACCATCTTTTCGAGCTGTTCAGCCAGACTTCAGGGATTGAATATTTCGAGCCTCTGGGGAGGCTCGTAGCCGGAGGGCTTGAGGCCTTGGCGGCAGTCCTCATCCTGATACCGGCTACCCGGCGGGCGGGGGCGATACTCGGTTTTACCGTGCTGCTCTGCCTTTCAGCGCTCATTGTCCAGCTGGTGATGCAAGGCATTCCGGTCCCCGTTGACGCCGTGGCACAGGACGGGATGGTTACGACACTAGATACGGACGCCTCAGGACTTTTCTATCTCGTCCTTGGGCTGCTCGTTGCGGCTCTTGGACTTATCCTTATTCATCCCGGCCGCGCCGCGGGCGTTGGGTGACCCTCCCGGCCTTATCAGCCCGACGCCCTGACGCCACCTGAGCCATAGGTTGATGCTCCGTTAACTCACTTCCGGCATACAGGGCCTTCTTGCCTTCTGAGGGTCTATGGCGGTCAGTCTTACGAGCAGAGATGTGCGCTCATCGGCTAGCGCCGGGGGCGCTGAAGGAGATGTTCAGCCGGACGGGTTTGTGCGTCATCTGCTCTTGCGTCGACTGATGGATGTCGTCGCCCTGCCTGCTTCGCGGGGCAGTATTCAGGATCGGGCGATTGCAGGCGACCTCCTGCTGGAGATACTTCTGGAGTCGGATGTCGCCGCGCGTGAGCTCTGTGCGCGCCGGCTGCAGGAGATGTCTCAGGCTCCAAAGCGTCTCCTGCGCTTTCTGGCGCTTGATGCTCCGCACGTAGCCCAGCTGGTCATCGCCAATAATCGCGCCTTTGATGATGCCGATCTCTGTCATATCATTGAACATGGCGGTCCATCGCACAGATATGCAGTCGCCCACAGGCGAGACGTGGGTCCATCAGCCACCTCCGCCATTGCCGCCAGCGGCGATCTGCCAGCCATCAGGGCGCTCCTTGAAAACCCCCAGGCCCGCTTATCTGATCGCGCTGTAGATCTGATTGTTACCGCATCGCGTGAGGCGCCAGCACTCCCGCCGCTCCTGATCCAGCGTGAGGAACTGCGGCCCGCACATGCGCTGGCGATGTTCTGGTGGTCAGGTCCTGCTGAGCGAAAGCAGATACTGATGCGCTTCGCCGCTGAGCGGACATTTCTGATCGAGATGTGCGGAGATGTGCTGCGCTTTGCCTCTCGGGAGCGGGATCCTACTGTAAGAAAGGCTCTGCAGGTTGTCGAGCGGCGACAGCGCGACCGCGCCGCCATAGACCGGTCTGCCTTTTCCAGTCTTGAGGATGCACTTGAGGCGCTGGCGATTACGGGCATGACGCCGGAAGCATGCGTTGATATCGCTGCGCTGGCGGGTGTAAGGACGAGCACGGCTGAACAGATTTTCAATGACCTTGGTGGGGAGGGGGTCGCTGTGCTGTGCAAGGCAACCGGGCTCAGGCGTGCTTATCTGCGAAGCCTGTGGCGGACCCTTGGGCGCGATGATGAAACCGCTGACTTCGCGCGGGTGTCAGAACTCTATGAGACGATCGCAGTCGCCAAGGCTCAGACTGTTCTGCGCTACTGGAACTGGTCCCTGAGTTCGGCCTTTTCTCCGGATGACCTCCTCCCGGCTGAGCAGGATGGCGATACTCATGCCGCCGGCCACGGCGCGGTGGCGGATGGCGGTCGGGCGCCGCCAGCCCTGCGGATATAGGCGGTCCGCGCCTGAGGTCAGCCGCTCCGCCGCGACCGGATCGCCGCACCTTGCTTACAAAAAACGCTCCGGCGGCCGGTTTTGCTGGCTTTCTGGCCCGGATTGGTTCAATTCAGAGAGGGAACAGGTGCATCGGTGCGTCTCAGACAGCAGGGGGCTTTACATGAAATATGTTCCCGGGCTTGCGGTGGGGCTGGTGGTGTTCTGGTTCGCCATGTCCGGTCTGACATCCCCGTTGTTTCTGGGTCTGTCCGCCGTGTCCGTCCTTGCGACCCTGGTCCTCGTTGCGCGTCTAAGGATCATCGACCGCGATTCCTCCCCTTATCACAGGGCGCCGCAGCTGATGATCTATACCGTCTGGCTGGTCGTCGAGATCATCAAAGCCAATCTGTCGGTACTGGCGCGTGTTGTTGGTCTTCGCCCGAGTATTGATCCTGCAGTCGTTGAAATCAGAACGACCGCGCGCTCAGCAACCGGACGGGCCCTGTTCGCAAACTCGATAACCCTGACGCCAGGCACCGTCACGATCGATATTGAGGGCGATCTGCTGAAGGTGCATGCTCTCGTGCGGGACAATGCCGGTGTCGACAGTTTCGGCGGCATGGACAGCGGGGCGTCGCGTGCGGCCGATCCGGTTAGAAAAGGTGGGGGCTGACCCATGCTTGCAGGAGCGGCGCTCGGCCTCGTTGCCGCAATGGGGCTCATGATCGTCCGCGCTGTCATGGGGCCATCTCACTATGATCGTATTCTTGCGGCCAACTCAATGGGAACCAAGACGGTCCTGTTCATAGCGCTCATAGGTTTTCTTTTCGGTCGTCCGGCGTTTCTGGATGTCGCCATCGTCTACGCACTTATCAATTTTGTCGCCACGATCGCACTGATGAAGTTCTTCCGCTATCAGTCGCTCTCGCAGAATCTGACGGGTCAGGAAGCAGCAGACGAGACAACCGAGCATGTCTGAGCCTGTTCAGATGATCGGCGGGGCGCTGATCCTCCTTGGGGCCATCTGGTCCATCATGGGGGCTGTCGGCGTGCTGAGGTTCCCCGACGTTTATACGCGAATTCATGCGGCCAGCCTCACGGATACCGGTGCGGCTACGCTTATGCTTTTTGGCATGGGCCTCATGGGCGAAGCGGGCATGGTAACCCTCAAGTTGTTTTTCGTATGGGCGTTTATCATGCTGACAACGCCGACCTCTGCAAATGCTCTTGCCAATGCAGCCTTCGGCTCCGGGCACTCGCCGCGTATCGGAAACTTTCAGATCGTCAGAGGAAAAAATGGCGGCGGATCGGCGCCGGACAGGGGAGCTCGCGCATGACGCCAGCCGTACCTGATGTGAGTTTTGTTCTGAATGTATCGCTTCTGGTGATGCTTCTGGCTGTCGCGGTAGCGATTGCGGTTACACGCAGCCTGCTTGCAGCTATTCTGCTTCTGAGTGTTTATTCGTTCCTTGGCGCGGCCTGGCTGATGGTCATGGATGCGGCAGATGTCGCCTTCACCGAGGCTGTCGTCGGAGCGGGCGTTTCGACGCTTGTCCTGCTGGGCGCCCTGCTGCTTACCCGAGGCGAGACGATTAAGACGGACTGGAAGCAGCAGATCGGACCGCTGGCGCTTGTTCTGGCCGTCGGCGGACTTCTCATATATGCTGCTGCAGGCCTGCCGGGCTATGGCGACCCCGCCTCTCCGGCCAACAGCTATGTCGGCCGAGCCTATCTGCAGGCGACCTACAATGACATAGGCGCCCCTAACGTCGTGACGGCTGTTCTGGCGAGCTACAGGGGGTTTGACACGCTGGGCGAGACAACCGTCATTTTTGCAGCCTGTATCGGCGTGGCGTTGATGCTCGACCCCGGTTCGTCAGGGGCGCCTGCTCAGGCCTCACGCATCAGGCCAGGTCAGCATATTGTTCTGAAGGTGATTTCAAAGCTGCTTATCCCGCTGATCATACTCTTCGCGTTCTATGTTCAGTTTCACGGCGATCTGGGCGCCGGCGGAGGCTTTCAAGCTGGCGTCACACTGGCTGTCGCTGTGATTCTGCATGCGCTGGTCTTTGGTCTTGACGAGACAACCAGAGCGTTTCCTCCCCACCTGATGCGTGCGATCTCCTCAGGCGGCGTCATGGTCTATTCCGCCGTCGGTGTTGTCTGCATTCTCAACGGCGGGGGCTTTCTCGACTATGATTTTCTGTTCACGCCTCAGCTGGAAGCAGCGATCCCGCCTGGCCTTCTGGGTGATCCGGACAGCAAACATCACTGGGGGCAGCATTTCGGTATTCTCCTGATTGAGCTGGGTGTGCTGCTGACAGTGTCATCGACCATGGTGTCGATCTTTTTTGGCTTTGCTGGCCGCGCGCCGCGGGCCGCCTCAGTCGGACAGGGCGGATGAGCTGGTTCATCGCGAATTTCAATTATATCGTCGTTGTCATCCTCATGATGACGGGCCTTTTCATCATTTTTTCCAGCGCCAATCTGATCAGGCGGATGATAGGACTCGCTCTCTTCCAGTCATCGACCGGACTCTTCTACATCAGCCTGAGTAAAGTCAGCGGCGGTACGGCGGCAATTGTGGTTCCGCCCGACAGTGCTGAGGCAAGGGCTCTCGCTGCTCAGCTGGATCCTGCCTACGTGGCTGCTTTCGGCGTCAAGGGTGTCGTGTACGCAAATCCGCTCCCTCATGTACTGATCCTGACGGCTATCGTCGTGGGTGTTGCGACCCTTGCAGTTGGGCTTGCTATAGCTGTCCGTGTACGCGAGGCCTACGGCACTGTTGAAGCGCCAGAGATTGACGACCTCGGCAGAAGCGTGACCGAAGGCCCGGAGAACGGCCGGTGATTGGTCTTGAAACGCTTTACGTCGCGCCGGCGAGTTTGGTGGCGCATGCTCCAATCCTGGCAATTGTCATACCACTTCTTGGCGCCTGCGCGGCGGGGCTTTCGCCGGGAGGCCGATCGGCATGGATGATCTGTGTCGCTACAGCTGTGTTCACTGCCTGGATGTCACTCGCCACAGCATGTGAGGTGATGCGCCAGGACGCGGTCGTTTATGTCCTGGGAGGCTTTCAGCCGCCCCTTGGAATAACTCTGCGCGTGGATGCAATTGGGGCTTTACTGGGCCTGCTGATTTCTGTCGTTGGCCTGCTGGCGGCTGTTGTCTCCGGGCACAGTCTTGTAGCTGAGATCCGGAAAGAGAAACACAGTCTTTTTCTTTCAGGCTTCTTACTGTGTCAGGCCGGGTTGATCGGTATCGTTTATACCGGAGACGCTTTTAACGCCTTTGTCTGTCTTGAGATATCATCCATTGGGACATACGCGCTGGTCGCGTCCGGCGGCGCCAGTGACAGACGCGCACTGCCGGCTGCGTTCAACTACCTTATTCTGGGTACTATCGGCGCTACATTCTACGTCATCGGTATTGGGTTTATCTATGGCGCCACCGGGACGCTGAATATGGTCGACATGGCCGCCAGGCTCGCTGCCCACGGCCAAAGCGCCCCTGTCCATGCAGGCTTTGCATTCATCATGGTGGGACTTGGAATTAAGGCGGCCATGTTCCCTCTCCATGGCTGGCTTCCTGGCGCTTATGCCTATGCTCCGTCGCTGATCACACTGCTGCTTGCTGCAACGGCCACCAAGACTGCCATTTATCTCATGGCGCGGTTCCTCTTTGAGGTCTTCCCGGATGGAGCCGCTGCATCTGAGGTCTTCCTTACGTGGATACTTGGGCCTTTGGCGGCGGCTGGCCTCATCGTGTGTTCCCTGCAGGCAATATTCGAACAGGATATCCGTCGTGCGCTGGCGTTCTCTTCTGTCGCTCAGGTTGGCTTCATCCTTCTTGGGTTTGCTGTTGGCGGAGACCAGGGGTTGTCAGCGTCTCTGTTTTTTGTTGTGGCGCACGGGCTTATAAAAGGGGTGCTGTTCATGGCCCTTGGCGGCCTGACGATCGGCATCAGGGCAAGGCGCATCGTTGATTTCGCGGGGATCGGCCGCGATGCACCCTGGACGGTTCTTGCATTTTCTGTGGGCGCCGCCAGTCTTGTCGGTACGCCGCTGACTATGGGCTTTCTGGCAAAGTGGCAGATGATTGAGGCGGCCCTCGCAGGCGAGCGATACTGGATTGCTGCTGTAATGGTCGCAGGATCTGCTCTCACACTCCTTTATGTCGGACGTATCCTCGAGGTGATGATGTTCAGGGAGCCGGCGCCCGGCGCGCCCCGGGCGAAGGAGGCCCCGGCGGGCGTTATTCTGCCGGCGCTGGTGCTGGGAGGGATCTCCATCTGGTTTGGTGTTGATTCATCCCTTCCCGGACAGCTGTCTGTGGCAGGAGCTGCAGGTCTCTTCGGGGTGCGGCCATGAATACGGGCGAGCTGCTGATATTGCTCGTGCTGGGCCTGCCGCTGTTTGCCGCCCTCCTGACTTACGCTGTAGGCAGCATGCCCGACGTTCGGGAAACTCTCACGCTTGTCGCCGGCGTTGCGCTTTCAATTGTGACCATCTCGATTTTTGTGCGCATCGGTCAGGGATACGATGTCAGTGTGACGCTGGTTGAGCCGGCGCCGGGGCTGCCCGTGTTGTTCCGGGTTGAACCTCTCGGCGCCTTGTTCGCTGTCATGGCCAGTGTCCTGTGGAGTGTGAACTCGCTATTTTCTATCGGGTACATGCGCGGCAGACGGGAGGCGGGGCAGACGCGATTTTATGTCTGTTTCGCGCTCGCCATGTTTGGCGTGATGGGGATTGCAACAGCTGGCAACCTCTTCACGTTGTTTATTTTCTACGAAATTCTGACGTTCGCAACTTATCCTCTCGTTACCCACTCTGGAACGCTGGCGGCGCAGCGAAGCGGTCGAATCTATCTGCTGACGCTCGTTGGCGCCTCCGTGTTTCTTCTTCTGCCGGGAATTGTCGGTGTACAGGCAGTAGCCGGCTCCACCAGCTTCGAACCGGGTGGGCTGCTCAATGGCAGGATAAGTGATGTCTATGGGAGCATTCTTCTTCTGTTGCTGGTATTCGGATCGGCCAAGGCGGCGCTTATGCCTCTTCACGGATGGCTGCCCGCCGCGATGGTTGCGCCGGCTCCGGTGTCGGCGCTCCTTCATGCTGTCGCAGTCGTAAAAGCCGGCGTGTTCACCGTTCTCAAGGTTTCAGCATACACATTTGGGCCTGATCTCATCGCGACTCTAACGTCCGCAACGTGGATCCTGTGGGTGTCTGCCGGGACAATCGTGGTTGCATCCTTTGTCGCCCTGAGACGTGAGGATCTTAAGGCGCGTCTGGCGTGGTCGACGGTCGGGCAGCTGGCCTATATCGTCTCAGCTGCGATGTTGCCCGTTGCCTCAGGACTGGTTGCAGGGGGGCTGCATATGCTTTTTCATGCTGTCGCCAAAATTACTCTTTTTATGTGCGCAGGGGCTATCTACGTAGCGACCGGGGTGGGGCGCGTGACAGATATGGTGGCGCTCGGGCGGCGCATGCCATGGGTGTTTTCGGTCTTCCTTGTAGCCGCACTCGCAATAACTGGCCTGCCCCCAACAGCGATAATGTGGTCTAAGTTTCTTCTGATGTCCTCCTCCTTCGAGGCCGGGCAATGGCTGACTGCTGGCGCTTTTGTCGTATCATCCCTTCTGAGCCTTGTTTATCTTGCGCCGGTCGCCTTGTGGGCTCTCTTTGCGCCAGCTGGCGCTTCCGCTGATCGCGAGTTTATTCATCCGGGCGGGACGCCTGCGACGATCATTGTGTCGCTCTGCATCACGGCGGCGGGCTGTATTCTTCTTTCTTTGGTCGCTGACCGGCTCGCCGACTATCTGGCGCCGATGGCGTCAATGACCCTGCCGGAGAGGGCGCCATGAGTCAGAAAGATGAACCTGCAGGTAACGGGGAACACCCTGTTTCTGTCCTGCTTTACGGCTGGATGCGCGGGGCTGGCTTCCAAAAGAAACTGGTCCTCGTACTGATGGCGATCGGACTTGCGGCTGTCGTCCTTGAGGTTCTCTTGTCCTCCAAGCCAGTACGTGACCCTGGCTCCATCCCGGGATTTCAGGCCTTCTTCGGGTTTATTGCGTTTGGCGGGGCTGTTCTCAGCGGCTGGCCGCTTGGGAGATTCTTGCGTCGGCGTGAAGACTATTACGAGCGGCCTGACCGGAATACGCCGCCATGACCATCGAGCGTATCGCTGATATCCTGGCTAACACGAACCCGGGATTTTTTATCCTGGCGGCCGCCATGTTTATGCCCTTCGCCCGCGGCCACGTGGTCCGTGCTCTGCTTATGGTGGGGGGGCCGGTCATGGGCCTGGTTGCGCTGATCAATGCCGATGGTCTGGGTATTGATCTGTCCGTGGCGACGGTTTTCGGAATCGATCTTGTTCTTTATCGGCCCGACAGTCTGTCATTCGTGTTTGGCCTCGCCTTCATGATCGCGGCGGCCATTTGCGGGGTTTATTCGCTCCACCGACGTGATCCGCTGCAGGATACGAGCGCAATGGTTTATGCAGGCGCGGCCGTCAGCGCTGTTTTTGTGGGCGATCTGGTGAGCCTGTTCATTGCGTGGGAGCTTACGGCTGTTGCATCCGTTTTTCAGGTGCTTGCACGGCGCAGTCCTGAGAGCGTTCGCGCAGCCGTGCGATATCTGGTGTTTCAGGTCTTGTCCGGAATGCTTCTGCTGGCCGGCATCTGCATGTTCGCTGCGGCGACCGGAGAGACGAGGTTTGCCTTCATAGCGCCAACGCTGGCCGGGTTGCCGGTCGGAGTGATGAACATAGAAGCGCCTGGCGCCGTTCTGATTTTGGCGGGACTCGGGATCAAGGCGGCCTTTCCGATGGTTCATAGCTGGTTGCAGGATGCCTACCCCAGAACAACAGAGACCGGTGCAGTCGTGCTGTCTGCCTTTACAACAAAGCTTGCGGTCTATGCGCTCGCCAGATGTTTTGCCGGGCTAGACTGGCTTATCTGGATCGGTGCGGTCATGACCGTGTTTCCGGTCTTCTTTGCAGTTATCGAGAATGATCTTCGCAAGGTACTGGCCTACAGTCTCAACAATCAGGTCGGTTTCATGGTTTGCGCCGTCGGAATCGGCACGCAGCTGGCGGTGAACGGCGCAGCCGCTCATGCCTTCGCGCATATCATGTATAAGGCGCTTCTTTTCATGAGCATGGGGGCAGTGCTCTATAGAACAGGAACGACCAGAGCCACCGATCTTGGGGGGCTCCATCGCACGATGCCATGGACGACGCTCTTCTGTCTGATAGGCGCGGCGTCAATCTCAGCCATCCCGCTGTTCTCAGGGTTTGTAGCCAAGTCGATGGTCATGTCGGCCAGTCACGCTGATCCGGGTCTCTTCATGGTCTGGATCATGCTGCTCTTCGCTTCTGCAGGGGTGCTTGAGCACTCCGGCATCAAGATACCCTTCTTTGCTTTCTTTGGTCACGATAGCGGCAGGCGCCCTCAGGAGGCGCCCTTCAACATGCTGCTCGCGATGGGAATAGCGGCAGGATTGTGTATCCTGGTGGGGCTGTCTCCGGGGTGGCTGTATCGGTTCCTGCCCTACGAGCAGGCTGCACGCGAGTATCTCGCTTCAGAGCTCTGGACCGTTTCGCATGTGTTGCAACAGGTTCAGCTGCTGGCTTTTGCTGCTTTGGCTTTCGTGCTTCTTTATCGCCGCCGCCTCTACCCGCCGGAGAGACCGGGCGTTATTCTTGATGCAGACTGGCTGTGGCGGCGCGGATGTCCCCGGTTTTTGCGCCATCTGAGCGGGCCCGCAGGGGCGCTGATCGCACCCGTCCGCAGGCAGGCAGGCGGCGCTTTGACGGGTATTGGATGGGTGGGCCGATCAGTTTTCAGCGCCGATGGCTGGGTTTCCCGTAAGTTTCCTCTCAGCGCCACCGCCATCAGCTCTCTGGCGATACTTGGGCTCGTTCTGATTGCTGCAGTGTTGGCGTAGCTGTATAAAGCATTCAATAGAATTCCTTTCAGTTAATTGTTGTACCGGTTTACAATTAACCCGAATTCACTGAGTATCTGCCAGTAAAGCCTGCTTTCAGGCACACGCATCGCTCGAAGCAAAAAAGGGCGCTTTCAATGGAACGCGACGCGCGCAACCCGCCTGATATTCTTGAGATGACCTCTGACATCGTGTCCGCCTACGTAGCGCATAATTCCGTCCCGGTTGCTGATCTGACACGGCTCATTGAAAGGGTGCATGCCACGCTGATCGAGATCGGAAACGGTGCAGCACAGGAGGCTAAAACTGAGCTGAAGCCCGCCGTCTCGGTTAAGAAATCCGTGACTGACGATCATATCGTCTGCCTGGAGGATGGAAAGAAATTCAAGTCGCTGAAGCGCCATCTGCGAACCCGCTATGACATGTCGCCAGAAGAGTATCGTGAGAAGTGGGGCCTGCCGGCTGACTATCCGATGGTGGCTCCGAATTATGCCCGACAGCGCTCCGACCTTGCCCGCAAGATGGGGCTGGGGCAGTCTCGCAAAGCCTGATCCCGCGTCGGCGTGCATCGGATCTGCGGCGCGCCAAGGAATGTCGTTGCGATCCTCCTGCCCTTGGGTCCTGCCGGCCGCCGACGCTGTGTTGATCCAGGTAAAGAATTCGGCGTTCCGGGGCTTGCCTGTTTTCGCGAATAGAATCAGAGTTATTTAATGTTAACGCTTTCTGAGCGGCGGCCGGGCGGGTGCAGTGCACCCTGAGCGGGCTGGCTCAGGGGGTGTCAGATATCCTGCCGGTCGGGCTGGCCGCAGGTGATCAGGTGCAGACAAGAAATCGCCATGGACGTCGGTCGCACAGGCCGGTTCCACAGGTCGATTCCGAAGGGGCTGAGAGATGATGTTGGAAGCTATGCCGGCGGCTCCCGCCGGGCAGAGACAGGTCCTTGAGGCCTGGCGAAATCGTCTGTGTGGGCGCCCTTTTATCCGCTGTGAAGACATAGATATTCCCGCCCTCAACCGCGAGCTTGCCTACATCAGCGTCCTCAGTTCCGAGCGCGCAGGTTTGCGGTTTCGTCTGGCGGGCACTGGCCTTCAGCGGGTTTTTGGCGGTGAGGTCCGCGGCAAGGTTGCTCACGACGTCGACGCATGTCGGGGGGAGGCGATGTGGGGTGAGCTGGCTGTCAGAGCGCTGGTTCGCGTCCAGCCTGTCTCAGGGGCTGTGCGCCTTCCCGATGGATCTGTACACTTCTGGCTTCGACTGCCGATGTCCTCGGACGGTCGCGAGGCAGATATGGTCTTATGCCATGATCGCTATCTTCCGCCCGAGGCGCTGTCTGATCCGGACCGTGCAGCGCAGCGGGCCGATCTGGCCCTGCGTCTGGACGCCTCAGAGCTCGCGCCCGCCTGAGATGATCCAGTTGTACGGCCGAGGCGGTCTGGCGCTATGCCGATTCCGCTGCCTGTCCAGCCGCATCAACTAACGCAGAAAAATGCAGAAGAAGGACATCCCGGGGGCGTTTTCCGCCCTGAGCCGTCACACATCTATCGTCCGATCCATCGGGCCTCTGGCCAGGTTCCCACAGGCCAGTTTATGCACAGGTTAGGGGAACGAGATTGAATCGGAGGGAGAACACATCGGAATCGGCCCGGGAACGTCCTCTTTTAGTGATGATGATGATCGTCATGCGGCAGAGCATTGTACTTACCGCACTTCGGGCACCTTATCGCATCCAGAGGCTCGCCATGGTAAACATCCATATGGGTTACCTTGTCCATCAGCCGTGTCTTGCAGGCGCCGCAGCGATAGGTGTCAGCCCCTTCATGCCCTTCGCGGGCAAGCTGACCGGCCTCTGGCTCCAAAACCGCCGCCCCTGCGGCCGGCTTAGGAATAACCCGCATCTCTTTCTGCGCCATGGGCGGTCTCCTTTTCCGGGTCCGGGGCGCGTCTTTTCGCGCTGACCGACCCGCCACGTCAAGGTCGTCGTCGGATTAGTGAGACACCAGCATTGGCAGATTGAGGTCGCTCAGCATGTTCCTGCTGACGCCGCCGAGAAAGAGCTCCTGCAGTCTTGAATGGCCGTAAAGGCCAAGCACCAGCATATCGGCGCCAACAATTCCGCTCCGCCTGCGTATCGCGTCTCCGGCCGACTGATCTTCATCCCGATCTATGGCGACGTTCGCGGAACGTGCGCCATGCGCTTCGAAAAAGGCCCTGCTGAAATCATCCATAACCTCAGGCGCCTCATGTGATACTGAAAACAACGTCACCGACTGCGCTGTCCCGAGAAAAGGCGTGGCGTCGTGCAGAGCACGAGCAGCTTCGCGTCCCTCTTTCCAGCCAACGAGAATGTTCTCTCCAAATGGTATCTTATATCCAGCCTCCGGAAGAATGATAACCGGCCCTCCACTCCCCATCGCAACTTCCGAAGCCAGGATGGGCGCGGCTCCGGCCACAGGCTGAACCTCGCGGCGGAGTACCGAAAGATCGTGCCGGCGCGCGGCATGGATGAGCGCGGCTTCGCTGTCGCCGTTAATCTCGCCCCAGCCGTGTCTGACGCCCGCCTGCGCTGCGGCAGCTTCAAACATGGCTCTCGCCCTTGCAGAGGCGTTCGAGATCAGCTCCTCACGTTCCTTGAAGAAGGACTCGGCGAGCGTTACCGCCGAAAACGCGTCGCCAATGAACATAGCAGGTATCTGTTCGGCCTTGAGATAGACACCTGAAAGAGAGGCGTTGAAGCGCTGGGCAAGGCTGATAGCCGCTTTGACCTGCATTCGGCCTGGCGTGCTGTCTTCTGTCTGCACAAGAATTGTACGATAGCTCATTAGATGACCCCATTGCCTGCTGATAATAAGATTAGCCAGGTTGGCCCACTACAGGGTTGACTGAAGTCAATCAGCAGGATGAATCGCGATGACCTGCGAGGCGGGTGGCTGCGATAAACGAGACATTCAAAGACCCGATAACCCTATGGCGTGACGTTGAGTACGTTTGATTTGCCGCCTTCTTCCGGCAGGCCATGGCCAGACGGGATCAGCCAAAGCGGCCCGTTATATAATCCTGCGTCTGTTCCACCTTAGGGGTTGTGAAGATCTGGTCGGTCGGCCCGCATTCAACGAGCCTTCCCATGTGAAAAAAGGCCGTGATCTGAGACACGCGCGCCGCCTGAGCCATGGAGTGGGTGACGATCACGATACACGTGTTGTTCCGAAGATCGTCGATCAGGGCCTCGATATGTGCGGTCGCTATAGGATCAAGAGCGGAGCATGGCTCATCCATGAGAATAACGGTCGGCGATACCGCTAGGGCGCGGGCAATCACGAGCCTCTGCTGCTGTCCGCCCGACAGGCCGAGTCCGGGCTTGCCCAGGCGATCCTTGACTTCTTCCCAGAGGGCCGCACGACGCAGCGAGCGCTCCACAATGTCATCGAGATCAGCCCGGCTGGATGCAAGTCTGTGTGTTCGTGGGCCATAAGCAACGTTATCGTAGATCGACATAGGAAACGGATTGGGTTTCTGGAATACCATTCCTATGCGCGTCCGGACCTGCACCGGATCGATCTCGGGTCCGTTAATGTCAGTTCCGTCCATCATGATCCGCCCGTCTACCCGGGCTCCGGGAATAGTGTCGTTCATCCTGTTGAGACAGCGAAGAAGGGTGGACTTGCCGCATCCGGAGGCGCCAATAAAGGCGGTGACGGAGTTGTCAGGCACATCCAGACTTACATTGAAAAGCGCCTGTTTCTCTCCATAGAAGGCGCTTACCCCAGCCACACTGATGCGAACGGGTGCGGGAACGGGCGCAGCGCGCTGGACCGGCGGGGCCGGCTTGGATACGTCGGTGCGTGCGGTCGAGGCTGTTGCCTCATTCATCAGGACCATTTGAATCAGCCTCCGGTCCTTCCCGCGACGGCAGCATGCGAGAAGCGCGAGAGAATATTGAGCAGAAGTACGCCGACGGTAATCAGCAGCGCTCCGGTCCATGCCAGAGACACCCATTCTCCATAAGGGCTTCCTGCATAGCGGTAGATGGCGATTGGCAGGCTCGCCATCGGCTGGGTGATATCCGTCGACCAGTTGGTGTTTCCAAGTGATGTAAACAGAAGAGGCGCAGTCTCTCCTGCGATACGCGCCACTGCGAGCAAAACGCCGGTCAGAATGCCCCCGAAAGCCGCCGGCAGAACGACTTTGCGTACGACTTCGTTTTCCCTGCTTCCCAGCGCAATGGCTCCATCACGATAGGCCTGGGGCACGAGCCGCAGAATGTCTTCTGTCGTGCGCGCCACAATCGGCATTGCGATCAGGGCGAGGGAAATTGCTCCGGCAATTCCGGAAAAGCCGCCGAAGGGGGCTACGGCGATCTGGTAGACGAAGAGGCCGATGAGCACTGATGGCGCAGACAGAAGAATATCGTTCACGAAGCGGACGATCGACGCGAACAGACTGTCCTTGCCGACCTCCGAGAGATAAACTCCGACCATCATCCCCAGCGGTGCTCCGATCATGGCGCCGAGGCCTACCTGGATGAGCGAGCCGACAATAGCGTTCGCAAGGCCGCCGCCTGCGCCTGGCTGGGCCATGGACTGCGTGAAGACAGCTACCGAGAGGCCGCCAATTCCATTTGAAAAAAGCATCCACAGGATCAGCCCAAGCAGGGATAGTCCGATAGCAGCCGCGAGCAGGCAGAGGCCGCTCATGATGCGGTCAGTCAGCTGACGCCGGAAGTAGCGGGCCCTTGAGGCGGAGGTGAGTTGTCTCACGACATACGCTCCTGTCTGAGCAGCAGCCGGGCAATCGCCAGGACGCCGAAGGACACAACAAACAATATGAAACCCAGCCCAAGAAGGACGGCGAGGTCGAGTGTACCCGGTTCGGCTTCCGGGAACGAATTAGCGACGACCGATGCGATCGTGGCGGAGGGCGCCATCATGCTGTCGGGCATTCTGATCGCATTCCCGATAACGAAAACGACCGCCATGGTTTCGCCAAGCGCCCGACCCAGCCCAAGAAAAACCGCGCCAAACAGAGATCCGCGAACAGCAGGGATGACAACGCCCGTAAGCGCCTCCCAGCGCGTCGCCCCCATGGCGTAGGCGCCGTCCTTCAGGAGCTGGGGTGTCGACAGCAATACGTCGCGTGTTGTTGCGGCGATGAAGGGGAGAATCATAACGGCAAGGATGAGTGAGGCTGTCAGCAGGCCGACACCGATCGGCGGGGCAGTGAACCAGAAGAAGCTGTCGCCGACAGGAGGAAGCCAGATAAACGTGGATGTGAGCCAGGGCTGAACATGCTCCGACATGAACGGCGCCAGCACAAAGAACCCCCACATGCCGTATACAATTGAAGGGATTGCCGCCAGCAGCTCTACAGCGACGCCGAGCGGTCCCCGCAGTCGCTGCGGGCACGTTTCAGTCAGAAAGAAGGCGATCCCGAACCCGACTGGCCAGGCGATAGTCAGAGCAAGGACAGAGGTTAAAACTGTCCCCGTGATCGCTGGCAGGGCGCCGTAGATCTGTGTCACCGGATTCCATTCAGAGCCCCAGATAAAGCCAAGCCCGAATGTATCGAACGCCTGACGGCCTCCGACAAACATGATGACAAGTATTGCGAGGAGTACGAGAACGACGACGGCGCCTGCCGTATGCAGGCTGATCCGGTAGGATGTGTCAGCCGGATGCAGGCGCCGGCGTCCCAGAGGGGCGGGCTGTTCTGCCTTAATGCTCATGATCCCACCTTCCCCGGCCCGCCATGACGATCATCTTGCTGGCCATAACGGAGCTCCGCCAACGACGAGCTTCGCCCATTGGTCACGGACCCTGTCCTGCACCGCCGGAGGGAGCATAACATAATGCAGGCGATCGGCAGTCGCTGCGCCATTCCGGAAGGACCAGTCAAAGAACTGAAAGACCCGCTGCACACTGCCCGGGTCCCTTGGGTTGCGCGGTACGAGAACGTATGTCGCTGATACGATCGGCCAGGAAGATGACCCCGGCATATTCAGCATGCTTACCGCCATGTTTTCCGCTTTGGACCAGTCCGCCTGGGCGGCTGCTTCCATAAAACCTGGCACTGTGGGACTTACAAACCTGCCGGAGCCATTTGACAGCATGAGCGTCTGCAAGCCGCTTTCAGCCGCGTAGGCAAACTCAACATAGCCGATGCCTCCCCTGATGTTCTTGACGGCTGCGGCGACGCCGGCATTGCCCGGCGCACCCAGCCCCGTCCGCCAGGCGACAGCGTTGCCGGCGCCAGTGCGTTCCTTGAAGATCGCTGAGACGCCTGACAGGTACTTCGTAAAGATGCTCGTGGTGCCTGATGAATCGGCTCTGTAAGCTGGCGAAATAGGAATCTGGGGCAGTCTGAGTCCGGGGTTCAGAGCCAAGATCCGCGGATCATTCCACAGGCGAATGCGCCCCACATAAATCTCTCCGAGCAGCTCACCTGTCAGTCTGACCTGTGAGCCGTCGACACCTGGAATGTTCACTATGACAACAACCGCGCCAATAACTGCAGGGAACTGCAGGAGCTGTTCTTTCTGAAGGCGCTCGCCCGCTACCGGACTATCCGAGGCGCCAAAGTCGACCGTGCGATTGATGATCTGAGTGACCCCGGCGCCTGATCCCAGCGCCTGATAGTTCAGCACGGGCCCCCCGGCTCTGGCGTAATCCTCGCCCCAGCTTGAATAGACCGGAGCGGGAAAGGTTGCGCCTGCTCCGGTTATGCCCTGCGCCAGCACGTCTCCCGCTGTGAGGAAAGCAACCGCCAGAACAAACCCCAGCGCGCCGTTCATACGGCGGATAAACGGGCTCAACACCGCAAGTTTCTCCCGGTCGGATCGTGCAGACGCATGACGTCTCACAGCCCATAGGCTAACGAAGCGACGCATTTGTGACAGTCTCTCTGATGTCAGGAAATCACAAAAAAGAGAATAAAAACAATTGTAAAAAGCCTTTCCGCCGACGGCAGCCTGAGGCGGAGGCGTTGGCTCAGGGTTCAATGCCGGGATCCCGATCAGGGCAGACGCGCCCAAGGGCCGCGAAGGCGGGGTCTTCAGCTCCGGCGGCCGGCTCCACATGCCGCAACTGCGGCCAGGCCAGGTCTCAGGCGGCGTCTATCCCGCCTGCGGCGCGAGCCAGGCTGCGGATACGCGCGAGCATGGCGGCCAGGCCGTTCGATCGCTGCGGGGTCAGCGCATCGGCCAGTCCGATGTCCTTAAAGAAGGTCGGGGCGTCAAATCTCACGACATCGTCCGGGTTCTGGTCAGAGAACAGGTGCACCATCATGGCGACGAGCCCTGCGACGATCATTGAATCGGATGCGCCCTTCAGGCGCAGCGCCCCAGGCCGGCCGGGTGAAGTCTCCGCCACCAGCCAGACCTGGCTTGAACAGCCCCGGACCTTGTTGGCCTCGCAGTACTCCTCTGAGCCAAGGGGCGGCAGCGCTTTGCCGAGGTCAATAAGGTGAGCAAAGCGGGCCTCCCACGTCTCAAGGACCGCCATGTCATCGCGAAGGCTGTTGGCCCGGTCTGTTATGCTCATGGACCGTCATGTGGCGCGCGCACAACCGGAAAGCAAGCTGCCTCCGCGCAGCGGTCTCAGCCTGTATCGGGGGGAGCCGGCGGCCGAGAAGCAGAAGGTCGGGGAGGCGATCTGCCGTGTTAGCGGGCTATCTCCGACAGACAGAGGCCTGTCGACCGGGTCTTCTCTCTGGGGATCTGCAGGCCATGCTTGGCAAGACAGCCCGTCAGGGCGTCATTATGTGTCGCTGCAGAAATGCAGCCAAAGAACAGCTGCTTGGCGTCCGCCAGGCAGTCACGTGAGGTCGGATCAGCCAGGGTCGCCTTCATGGCCTCGGGATGGGTCTGTTCCGCGGCTATGATATGCTGGGCAGCCAGTGTCAGGATGCGGTTTGCTGTCCCTTCATACGCCGGCGAAATCTCAAGCTGTCTTTCAGCCGGAATAACAGGAGAGAGTGTCTGGAAGGCGCTGGCTGGCGCGCTGACCGTCAGCACGGCGACCTTATCCCAGATCGACTGAGCTGTAGCTGGCGAGGCGGCCAGCGACGCCAGTACGACATTCAGGTCGGGTGCGCTGAAGGCCTGCTGGATCGCGGCGCTGACCGGCCGCTCCTCTTCGGACGCCTTGCGAAGAGACGCGTAGGTTTTCTGTGGGTCAAGCGCGCGGGCTTTGCCCCATTTCTGCGACTGGATCGCGAAGGCCTGCCGGTCCATAAAAGCGCCAGCGCTGGATATTCGCGCTGTCTCATGCGCATTGACGGTGAGCGCTGCCTGCAGCGCCTGGTCAGCTCCATCAAAACTCCGCGCCCAGCTCGGGCTTCCAGTGAAATAGGCCATGGTGCGTTCGCGCCCGTAATCGGCGTCCGCTTCGCGCACGTCCCTGGCGAACTCCGGGTTTTGTGCGGCAAGGATCGCCCCGTAAGCGATCCAGCCTGACGACAGCTGGTTGATGTTTACCGAGCCGAACGTCTGCACATGCCGGTTAAGCTCAGCGACGCTGCCGAGTTCCTTGCTCATGACCTCGGTCACATTTCCCTGGAAGTCAGCGTAGGCCCCGGCGCTCGCCGGCAGAATCCGTGCGTCAGTCTGGTCGGGCGCAGCCGGCGCGACGGGCGCCTGGCTGGCGGCGACGGGAATGCTGAGGGCTATGGCAAGCCCGACGGAAACAAAACGGGTCCGGTTCAACATCAGCCAGCCTCCGAGGAGATGCAAAAAACCTTGGACCCTAGCAACAGTCTGGCGCCAGCGGCCCGCAATGTGCTTGCTGAGCCAGAACGCGCCGTAATTCCTTGATGCGGCGTTAAGGATGATCCATGCAAAGCCCGGCTGCAAGGCGCCTTCTGCTATCTGTTCGCCTCAAATGACGTTTATCCGGGCATCCTGGCTGCTGGTGGCCGCCCTTTCGGCGGGGGCTGTGTTTGTCCTTGGTGTGCCAGCCTGGGTCACCCTGGTCATACTCGGGTGTTCCATCCTGCCGGTGCTTAGCGGCCTAATGTCCTTCCAGGCCTGGGGCATGCCTCAACGTCGCGGTCGGGAGCTCGAAGCGGGCCTGTGGATTGTTTTCGCCACGGCCGTCAACGCCAGCGCCGGGGCCGGGGCGATGTCCCTTTTTCCAGTCGGCGTCTTAACAGCCTGGCAGGCGGGTGATCAGCGCCTGACCCGTGAGATGGCCACCTTTATGTTCATCGGCCTTGCTTTTTCCCTTCTGGCGGCTGCTGGGGGTCTCTGGCTTCATTCTCATGACGCAACGATTATAGCTATTGTGTATGGCGCCGCCGGGCTCATCCAGGCGGGCTGTCTTGCCGTGTCAGCCTGCAATGAGAGCCGATCGCCGCAGCGGCGGTACGCGCCGCCCCTTCAGCAGGCGTCAGCGGACAAGGACCTGCCGGTCAGACTTCGACAGGCGGAGGCTCGCCTTACCTGCGCTGAAGAGGCCAGGAAGAAGGCGGAACATGATGCGGCGGCCTCGCGGCAGCGTCTGGAGGCGCGCACGACATTCTTTGCTCAGACAAGCCATGAGCTTCGTACGCCGCTAAACGCCATCGTCGGTTTCGCTGAGATGATGCGTAACCAGGTCTATGGCCCACTCCCTTCGCGCTACCTGGAGTACGCAGGGCTCATTCATGAGGGTGGACGTAATCTGTCGCTACTCGTGGACGATGTACTTGATCTTGCGCGTATCGAGTCGGGTCGTTTCGAAATCTCGCCTGAGCTACTGAGCCTGACGGATCATGCAGACGAGGCTGTTCGCTTCATGTCGGCGGAAGCCGCCCGCAAACACATTGCTCTTGAACGGACCGGACCGGATGAAGTTGAGGCCTATGCGGACATCAAGGCCGTCCGTCAGATTGCGCTCAATCTGATTTCAAATGCGCTAAAGTTTACTCCCGAACGGGGGCGGGTGGATGTCTCGGTTGGAGAAACCGCAACCGGAGCCTTTCTCTGCGTTTCTGACACCGGCGAAGGGATCAGCAAAGACGACCTTGTGCGGCTGTCAGGTGTGTTCGAGCAGGGCGATGCCGGTAAGCGGCACAAGGGGGCTGGCCTGGGTTTGTCTGTCGTGCGGGCCTTTGTGGATCTCCACGGCGGCCGCCTTGAACTAGCCAACCGGCCCGAAGGTGGCAGCCAGATTTCGGTATATTTTCCCGGCGAGTTTGCTGCTGCGCCCGGAGTTGCCGCCCGCCCCTCTGCAGCACCCGATGAGGGTCGCGATTAAGCGGTGGATGGTCCACATCCCGTCTGATCCCCCCATAGTGAGCGTCCGATTTCCCAACGGCGATCATCGCAAGATGTGAGGACTTCAGAAATAGGTTTTCAGCGCCTCGCCATCATAGTCGCGCAGTTCAGAAAGCCGTCCCTCTTTTACCTTCCTGGCCCATTCGGGATCCTGCAGAAGCGCACGTCCGACAGCGATCATATCAAACTCACCGCGCTCAAGGCGCGCGACGGCCTCATCAAGCTTCGCTGCAGACGATCCCTCGCCGCGGAAGGAGCCCGTAAACTCAGACGAAAGCCCGACCGAGCCAACACTGATAGTGGGAATTCCGGTGAGCTTCTTGACCCATCCTGCCAGGTTAAGTCCGGACGGACCGTCGATCTCAGGGAATTCCGGCTCCAGGATACGGCGCTGGGAGCAGTGGATAGCGTCAACCCCAGCGTCAACAAGCACCCGCGCCCAGGCTTCAAGCTCCTTCGGGTTCGTTGCGATCCTTGCGCCGTAGTCCACTGACTTCCACTGCGAGATCCGGATGATGATCGGAAAATCCCCCGTCGCCATCCGGCAGCGGCTGATCACTTCCCGGGCGAACTCAGCGCGTTGCTCGATCAGAGCCCCCCCAAATCGATCAGTCCGAAGATTGGTCACGGGCCAGAAGAATTCATCGATGAGATAGGCATGCGCTCCGTGAAGCTCGATGCAGTCGAAGCCAAGTTGCTTCGCGCTGGAGGCGGCGTCAGCATAGGCCTGCGCCATGTCGAGCACCTCAGATTCCGTGGGTTCTTCCGCAACCTTTTTTCCCGCAAGTGTCACCCCCGAGGGGCCATCACAGGGAGCCTCCGGGAAATGGCCTGATCCTGGCTTCCGGCTCATGCCAAGATGCCAGAGCTGAGGGGCCATCCTGCCGCCAGCGGCATGCACCGCATCAATCACCGCCTTCCAGCCAGCGAGGGCTTCCTCCCCCCAGAAGAGTGGATAGTTGGCGTTGTCTGAGGCGCCCCGGCGGCGCGTCAGCGTGCCTTCTGATATGATCAGCCCTACGTCGTTCTCGGCCCGCCGGCGATAATAGGCGACGTTCTCCTCATTCGGAATGCCGCCAGGTGAGTGACCGCGGGTCATGGGCGCCATCGCGATGCGGTTCCTGAGCGTCAGTCCTCTTAGTCGAAAGGGCTGAAAGAGCGGAGATACATCTGTCATGCGAATGAGCCTCTGAAGCGATATCTGTGGGCAAGATGCTTAGGCACGTGTCGGTCGCCGATGGGCGTCAGTCAATGCCGCACCTGAGACACCGTCCCGGGCGCGGAGCCGCGTAGACTCGCGCGCAGGGCCGCTATCGGGGGCTTGCGCCGGATGCACCATGGGTCCAACGTTTCACTCAATCAGAGATCAGACTGATCTGGGTTGGCGGCCAAGACTTTGGACCGATCGACAGCGGACTGCGGGCATCCGTCTCGCTGATGGCATGGAGTCTCCGATGGTTCAACTCCCGCTGAGTGGCGGATGCGCCTGCGGCTTTCTGCGGTATGAGCTCAGCCAGGCGCCCCTGATGATCTATAACTGCCATTGCAGAAACTGCCAGAAAATCAGCGGCGGCGCATTCAATACCGCGGCCGGGGTTCCTGAAGGCGGGATCCGCTTTTCAGCTGGCGATCCTGCTCGTGTTGAGTGGAACGCCGACAGCGGGAGGCGACGGTTTGGCTGGTTCTGCAGCGCTTGCGGCTCACGAATCGCGAATGGCGCCGTGCCCTCGAACGGCGTTCTCAGTCTGCGCACCGGCACCCTCGATAATGTCAGCTGGATCCAGCCCGTCGGGGATACTTTCACATCCAGCGCCCAGCCGTGGGTGAGGTTTGTAGACAATGGCCTGCAATCACAGCGGGCGCCTGAAAGTTATGCTCCTTTCATCGCTGCTTTTGCCGCACTTGGGCTTTTTTGATCCTCAGTCGTCCGTCTGAGCGCTGTCCCGCCGGGCCGCATCGAGTTTCCGAGATTCCAGGGATTTCACCCTCTCCTCATAATCGGCCTGGCTGGCTGTCCGCCCAAAAAGGACGCGCTTTGCATCCGCTTCTTTCTGCCGTTCGGCGCGCTCGCGCCTTTTGCGGGCGAGCTTGAGATTAACGATGGCGCCCATGAGACAGTTATCCCTGCGTCGCGACTGAAGGGATCAGTAGATACGTGATACACGATCCGGATCAATGGTTAATGGCCGGGGCCTGTCGTCTGCCAAGATTACGTAACCAGACGGTAGCGGGTTTCTCAAAATACCTCACGCACAACAGCGACGCACAGGCCGTCGAGATCAGGAGGCCTGCAAGTATCAGCGTCGATGACAGCGGACCGTCGGCCATGATGGCGCGCACGCCCTGTGTCGTGATGACAAGAAGAACAGGATGAAGGAGATAAGCGGAATAACTGGCGTCTCCCAACTTCGTGAACCAGCTTTCGCGCGCGGGCGTGCGGTACAGATCCTGTCCGACTGCAGCGAAGACCAGCAGGGCCGCAGGCGCTCCATAGCGCAGCACACTGGGTGTATCCGGTGAAAGAAGCGCTGGCAGGATCGCAAAGCCGGCCAGACCGGCGAGGGCGAAGGGCCACATGGGCGTTACCCTCACGAAGGCAATGACAGAGGGCTGGCGGATCATATGTCCGATCAGGCAGCCGGCGGAGAATTCAAAAAGAATCGGATTAGCGTAAAACGACGCAAGACTGGCCGTCCCGGCCGGTTCGGCTAAATGGGTTAACGCCGCGATCAGCCAGATCAGCGTTATCAGAAACAACAGTCCTGAAATGCGCCAGGCGAGGGGCAGAACGAGACTGATCGCGAAGAGCAGATAGAACAACATCTCATAATTGAGGGTCCAGCCCACCCCCAGGACCGGGTACATGGATCCTGATCCATCGACATGCGGAATAAAGAACAGGCTCGCCAGTATCGCCTGAGGGCTCAGAACCACATTCGGAAACAGCCATCCCCTTATCAGCGTCATGCCGATAACGACACATGTTACGACCCAGTAAAGTGGTACGATGCGCGTCATGCGCTTGATAGCGAAGCCTCCCGGCGTTTCGTTGGCAGCCGTCGTGTAGGTCATGACGAAGCCGGAGATCACAAAAAACAGATCAACGCCTCCCGATGGCAGATCGAGATAACTCTGACCGATCGGATCGGTTGGGTTCATCGCGCCCATAAAGCAATGATACATGACCACCGAATAGGCGGCAAAAGCGCGAAGGCTTTGCAGATTGTTAAGCATAACCCTGGCGCCTGGGCGGTTGCGACTGCCGGGTGAGCCGCCTTTAGCTAAATCCATAGGACCTTAGTCCGACGTTCAGCTGACGGGCCTGCGCTCCCGACCTGGCCAATGCAGAATTCTTGCCAGCCGGCAGATGCTGACGCCTCCTCTCAGGGCCATCGCTGGAGAAGATGAAGGGCGCAGTTTCAGCGACGTCCGCCTCAACGGCCGGCTGCCGTTCGTCTGGCGCCCTCTGGCCGTGGTATCATTGCAAAAGCTCGCGCTGCGCGCAGATCCCCTACCTCAAAAAGGAGACGCTTGGCGGCCTGATCTGTCGCCCGGTTCGAGGGAATGATGATCAGCTGGACGGCCTCGCGGGGGTCAAGCTTTTCAATCAGGTGCGTAACCTCTGGGCTGAAAGTGAATACCCAGATCGTTTCTCCGGAGGCGTCCTTTGCGCTTGCAACCTTTCCGGCCCACTCGACATGGGAAATAGCGCGCGGTGGGGCCAGCATGCTGTCGCCTGGTTTGGAGAAGGTCCCAAACCACGGCTCTGGCATCTGAGCAGTATCGCGAATGACAATCTGGACTGAAGAGGGGACCTGACCCTTCCCGGGCATAGCCATCGCGACACGCAAGTCGTCGGGCTGGGCGGGCTGCCGGCGCAAACCAAAGACGACGGAGCTTTCCTTATCTGTCTGGGACACCGCCCAGCGTTCGCCCGGCGCGCGCGAGGCTCCCCAAACCGAATGCTTTCCGGGATATTCAATGTAGTTCGTCTTTGCAAAGGCCTGATAGCTGTTCCGTACAGTCTCAACAACCGAGATCACTTCCGGATGGGCGCACCCCAGCGATTTTGCATGCGCCCTTGCTTCACTGGCGAGCCGCCGCATCTCCGAAGGCGCTACCCTGGCCCGCAGGAGCTCTCCTTCAGTCTGGTAAAGGCCGGACAGCAGAGCGAGGCGTTCCCCGTCTGAAAAAAGATTGCACGACTGGTCCGCTGCAGTTATCGCGACACGCTCAAGCCAGGTTCGCCGAACGGCGGCGACGGGGTCAGCGACGGCGGTGCTGCTGACGGCGGCCGTGAGCAGCATGAGAATTAATGAACGGACGAGCATGCTGCGAGTGCTAGCACACCGTAATAAAATATCCGTTTACGCAGGTAGAGGAAGGCCCCGGGGTTGGCGCCATGTCTCATATGTGTACGGCTCAGCGCACAACCAGTAACGTTCGTCCGAAGCTCGGTCAGGCGAGGGGGTTTTTCGTAACGCAAGCGGGCAGCCGGCATGCAGGCGTATCCGGCGATGTTTCATCTGCCAGGAGACGGTCGTCGCGAAAAAATCACTCTTGCTGTATAGAGATCTTTAAAGTCATGATTGCACGTCTTGCCCGTCATATCTGGGTTGCGGCTTTCCTGCGCCGGGTCGCGGCGGCGGGAGCCTTTGCTACAATCGTCCATCGCGGAGATGCCGATCGTGGTGATGTACTCATAAAGGTGCTCAAGATGCGAGGGTCTGCTGACCTTTACGGTCCTGCGTTCAGACCAGACGGCCCCAGTGAATTTGAGCTGCTTGTCTCGGGCGATGAGCGGACTGCCGACGCTCTGATAGGACGCCGGCGCGCCAGCGACCGCGATTTGTGGGTCGTTGAGGTCGAAGACGCCGCCGGTCGCCATTTTCTGACCGAGGCAGTGCGCTAATTGGCTCGGCGCATCTCGATGAGAAACTTGTCTGCCAGAACAGTGCTGACGGAGTATTCTTCGTAAACTCCAAGGGCGCGCTGCGGAACATAAATACGCTTCCATGCCGAGATCGGTTCGGCGCTTGCGCCGGATGCAGATATGAAGTGAGTGCGCGCCTCAAGCTGCATGGGTTCGTTGGTGCAGTTCACCATTCGGGCCATCACATGAAGCGTTTGCGTCGCTGTGCGGGTGCTGCCAGCTGATTGTATCATGACATAGGGAACAAGCTGAGGGTCAAGGATCTGAATCTGATCAAGAGGGATCGGCGTAAAGGCTCCGCGGATCTGGGAGTCAACAACACCATTCGCAGGCACGGCGCCGTTTCCCAGTGCGCCTGCATTGCAGGACGTTGTACGCATGCCCGTGTTGGGGCCTGTTCCACAAGCGGATGTCAGCACAAGTCCCGCACCTGTAATCAAGGCGGCGGCAGTTCTAAGGGCGGCCATGCGATTATCTCCTCAGTGAAGAGTTAGGGGGTGACGATGGTATGTCTCTGGCAAGACGTGAACGGGCATAGGCAAGGCCACAAACGCCCTTCGCATCAATACGAATCCTCGGCGTCAGGCTCCCGAGAAGGGATCCGGCTTCATCAAGAAACTCGACCCGCTCAGGAACAGCGCGTTGTGGCATCGTCACAAAATCAATCTGCGAGGGCAGGTTGTCCCAGTAACGTGTGTCTGCCTCGGGCCGCGCGGCGTCGGCCATCAGCAGCGAGGCAACGCCGATGATGGCGGCTCCCGCCGCCACGCCGAGGGCTGTATCACTTGCGTCGGTAGAGTATGAGTATGCAGCTACATCAAGGGCGGCGTCCGCAACCGACAGCGACGCTATGCCGAGGCCCGCAGTCAGGTCCTTGAACTGAGCCTTGCCGGCGAGGATCTGGTCGACCTGGCGCCCCCCGCGTGTCGCCGCCTGCCAGAACAGATCCTCCCCGGCGAGGGCCGCATACCTCTCGCCAGAAGCGATAAAGACTGCTGTCCGCTCAGGAACAGGCTCGGGTTCCTGATAGATCAGGTACTCCCCATAGGCGCCGCCTCCGACTTTGCGCGGGGGCAGGCCCATGTCAGCGATCGCCAGAACCCGATCGCTGCTGCGGGGAATGTTTATCTCCGGCCGGGCCTGTTTGGCGCGGTCATAGAAATCCCGGGCAAGAACCATATTGCCCTCGCACTGCGAGGCCCAGCCTGACAGCACGTCCAGTATGGCAAAATCAGACTGATAACGCTGGTCTTCGGCGAAGGCGTCCTGCAGCTGCCCCCCCTGAAACACGGCGCGGGCGTTTCCATAATCGCCTTCAGCCAGGAACAATAGCCCCCGGTAAAGGAACGCCATCGCGCGCTCGTAGGACTCGCCCTTGAACTCCTTGCTGCGTTCAGGGACGAAGGTTGATCGCGCCTTCTCTGCTGCCGGATTGTCAGCGTAAATGGCCTCAATGTAATTCAGTGCGTCATCGAACGAGGCAGCCGCAACAGCATCTGCTCCCGCTTCAAATGCAGCCAGCCCTGAGCGCATCTGGTTCAGTACGCGGTTGCGCTGACCTCCCGTTAGTACTGACTGGAACAGGTGGTGCGTGCCTGCCGGTTTGTCTGCGAGGTAGCTGGCCATCTGGTCAGGCGGTACGACAATCACATCCTCAGCTGTACTGCATGCCCCCAGAACCAGAAGCGCTGCGGCACATCCTGCTCCCCACGGTCGGCGCGCCGTAAACATACTGACGTCCTGATGATTTCGCTCAGCGATAGATGACGTCGTCGGCGCCGGCCCGGGCAAAGTTATACATGCCCGTCCAGACGATCTCGCTCGTCTCCAGATCAATCATTTCAAAAATGACCTGATTGTAGCGCTGTATGAGGCCCTGTCTGGTCTGTATCTGCTCAGTAGAGGTTATACGCCCCCGTAACCTGAAGTCTGCACCAAGCTGGGCGCGCGTCATTGCGAGTGTTCCCTGGTCGGTGACGCCGTCCCGCTTCAGGTCGCGTTCGCCTGCGACCATATCCATCGATTCACGTGAAACGAAACGAATGCGACCATTCGCGGCGCGCTGCAGGTTTACGCGAAGGTTGTCGAGGATGATGTTCGTGTTGATCCGCTGAGCGCTTTCATTGCGGAAGTATTCGGCGTCGATGATAACACGCGGCGCTGGCTGACGACCTGCCAGAAGAGGATTTGCCAGCATATCCCGGACCATCTGATCGGCCATCGCCACGATATCCTGGCCTTCGATACCGACGCCCTGGACCGGGCCTTTGGTCCCCGGGTCAAACTGGACTGTCTGAACACCGCGCGTATTGGACACGCCGGAAGCGCATCCGGTGATAATGAATGCTGAGGCGCTGGCAGCGAGGAAGAGTCTGAGCGACATGTTTATTCCCTGACATGGGTCTTGACGACCCGATACTCTCTTACGGTGTCAGGATCTTCTTTTATCACCGGTGCGGTCAACAGAAGAAAGTAGTCCTCGCCGCGTTTAATTTCCAGGGCGCCGCGGCCGTATTCAGGCAGCATTCATAACGCCCCGGCGTGGTTTGGGAAAGCGTATCAGCCTGCGACCTCGAGCTGGCAGCCGCTGGGTATCAGATGGGAGCCGGTTCCCGGAAAGGGGGCGTCCCACAGACTGTAAACGGATACCGGCTGTTCCATCGGTTTTCTCAACACCGGGGCGGTCGGATCCGTCTGCAGAGGGCGCGCTGCACCCGTGTCTTCGTCATGAACCTTTACGCGCTGCTCTCCTGCCTCGACGCTCCGGGCGGCGCCTGGCGGGTCGGGCCGCATAAAACGACGGCAGGGACCTCAGCGGTGGGCGTCCCAGCGCTCCCAGACCCGCGAGTTGGGAGAAGCAGCCGGCCCGCCGGTGTCTGCGCGCTGCGGGAGTGGACCTTTGGCCCGAGCCCCTGTATGCCCCCGCGCCATGGTTCTTTCACCCCAACAGGAAGCCGCCCGGCGGCGCACGTTTGCTATCATTGCGCACCCGGACGCCGGCAAGACGACATTGACGGAGAATCTGCTGCTCGCCGGCGGAGCGATCCGTATGGCCGGGGCCGTGAAGGCGAGGGGCGAACGCCGGCGGACCATGTCTGACTGGATGAAGATCGAGCGTGATCGGGGCATTTCCGTATCGGCCTCCGTCATGACATTCGAATATGAAGGCTGTGTCTTCAATCTCCTTGACACTCCCGGACACGAGGATTTTTCAGAAGATACTTATCGCACGCTCACAGCGGCTGATTCCGCCATTATGGTACTGGATGCGGCGAAGGGCATTGAACCTCAGACGCTGAAACTCTTCGAAGTCTGCCGGCTTCGCGATATTCCCATCATCACTTACATTAACAAGATGGATCGTGAGGCGCAGGATCCCTTCCAGCTTCTTGATGAGATCGAACAGAAGCTTGCGATGACTGCGACACCCTTATACTGGCCCCAGGGTTCGGGGGAGCGACTGCGCGGCATGAAGGACCTGCGCACCGGGGAATTCGTGTCCTATCAGCGAATCGTCGCCGGCGATGGTTCCGTCGAGTTCAGGACGCATCGCTATGGCGCGGACCGGTACGATGAGGTGATGGACAGGGATGAGCAGAGTGATCTTGACGAGCAGGCCGGGATGGCTGCTGGGGTCTGCAAGCCCTATGATCGGAAAAGCTACCGCGAAGGCCATATGACGCCGGTCATATTCGGGTCGGCGCTTCGTCATTTTGGAGTCAAGGAATTACTCGATACGATACTCAATGAAGCGCCTGCACCGCGGCCGCAGAAGGCTGTGCTGCGGGGACAACCGGCAAGCGTGGGCCCTGACTACGGTGAAGTCACGGGTTTCGTCTTTAAGATCCAGGCTAATATGGATCCCAACCACCGGGACCGTGTGGCGTTTTTCCGTCTGGTGTCCGGTCGCTTTCAGCGTGGCATGAGGCTGAGGACGGTCAGCGGCCGGCAGATCGGCGTCACATCGCCCGTCATGTTCATGGCCCAGGACCGGGAAATCGCTGATGAGGCCTTCGGCGGAGATGTCATTGGCATCCCCAACCACGGTCAGTTGCGCGTGGGGGATGCGCTGTCCGAAACAGGGACCATACAGTTCCAGGGAATCCCAAACTTCGCGCCGGAGATTCTGCGCCGTGTCCGCACGAAGGATCCCATGAAGTCGAAGCATCTTCGCAAAGCGCTGGAAGGCCTTGCTGAGGAGGGCGTCACCCAGCTGTTTACTCCCGAGGTCGGGGCGGACATGATTGTTGGCGCTGTGGGGCAGCTCCAGATCGAGGTCATGGCTGAACGTATCGCTACGGAAAACAATCTGGAGGTCCTCTTTGAGCCATCGCCATGGGCGGCGGCCCGCTGGCTGTCCAGCGATGATAAGCTGAAGCTTGCGGCGTTCCTCGAGACAAACAGGAGTTCTGTCGCCAAGGACCTCGATGGAGCGCCTGTCTATCTGGCGAAAAACGCCTGGGACGTCGGCTACGTGTCGGAGAGGAACCCCGCCGTACGTTTTACCAAGACCAAAGAACGCGCCTGACGGGGAGCCAGACGCCCGGCGATCTCAGGAACTGTCAGCCGTACTCCCCCGCTATGCGGGGCAGGAAAAAGAGACCGGTCCTCACGAACGACACCCTGCAGCGGGGCTGGCTTCATCCGCCCGACGATGTCGGGACGGGCGGCCGTTGTTCTCTGGGTCTGCGCCCTTCAGCTTGGCCGGTCCAGGCGCGCCGGAGGCGAGGTACGGGTCGAGCGCCGGCCCTCCCGCTCCTGAGTGCGCGCGCCTCCGAGTATGTTCGGAACAGCGTAGTTCCCTTCGTGGCAGGCGTACTCATAGATGTTGTTGGGCGTGCGATGAAACATGAGTTCTCCCGACCAGGCCTGCGTGTAGGCTGTCGGATGCTCGACGGTGAATTGATAAAGGAACTCGTCCTTGCCTGTGAGGGTGAATCGTTCGGTGACCCTGGCGTCGGGCGGAATATAAACCATGACCCCCCAGTCGACGCGCAGCGACTCCTGTGGCTTGAACCCGGTTGTCTCGACAACCAGCGTGTCGCCCTCCCATCGTCCGACCGATGATCCAAGATACTGAGGCATAGACGCCGGATTGCTCACGCCGTTCATTCTGATGATCCGCGTGTCGTGTATCATTTCGACGTTAATGGCGATGGCGTCAGGCGTTTGCACGATCATATGGTGGTTATTGTAGAGGGCGTTGAGCATCGGTGGCCCGCCGGTAGAGCCAAATCCGATCAGGCAGCGCTCGATAGGAATCCGCTCTTCAGGATTGTCATAGGAATTGAATGTCGCCAGAGGTCTCATCATCGCTGTCCTGCCGGCCGGCGTATACGGCACCCGGCCATTGGGAGGGTCGACGATCCAGGAAGACCGGTACTGACCCTTGACCTGACCGACAGTCTTGCCGGGGTCGATCCAGAAAAAGTTATAGCCAGCGGGATCTTCACCTGCAGGCGGCGCGCCCGCGTCAGGGGCCGTGGGCGCGCTATCCTCAGCCCCTACGCTGGCTGCATCCCGTTCCCACTGTCTTGCCTCGTCGGCGCTGATAACGAGGTTCTTAAACTCTGGAACGCGCTCGACCTTTGTCAGGGACGCGTTTGTCCATACACCCTGAAAGTCGGGCCGTCCGTCGGGCGTGCGCGGCGGGGTCCAGGACTGACCATCCTGTCCCAGCGCCGGCGGGGCGGCAAGCAGGGCAATTGCGACTGCGACGAGGTGCTGGCGTTTCACGGGCGGCTCCCTGGATTTCAAGACGAGGGTCCCACAAACAGGCGCACTCTTGAAGAGGCGATGATACCTTCAAAATCGGATCATGGCTTGGGGCGGCTCTGAAGTCGCTGGCGACGCTGGGGCAGATATGCCTGCGTCAGGCTCAGGAAACCAAATTGTGAACAACATGAGGACATGTGCGATATGTCCGGCTCTGGAAAGACCGGGGCAGGTGCGCTGGCGCTCCCGCCCTCAGGCCGCTTCGGCCTCCGAAGCGCTCCTTGCCCTTACTTTCCAGAAACGCACCGCCCGCTGCGCTGCGGCGACCGGTACCTGTTCATACATCCGCGCATACTCTTCCGTACGGCCGAGGCCGTCCTTATCATCCATCACGAGAAGGCCGATAGTGGCGAACAGGTTTCGGTCAAAGCCCCCGCTACGGCAAAGAGTGGCCAGGGCGTCAATGTCCCTGGCGTCGACAAGGCGGCGGACGAGGCCGAAGTCGACGTCGAGAAACTTCGACAGCGCTATCAGGAAAGCGGTGCGATTGTTCTCGCGCAGGAGCTGTACCAGTATGGGTGGCTTCATAACGCCAGCTGCTTCCAGCTCCTGAACGGCTCTGCGTGCGTCCTGAAAGTCTTCCGGCAGTGCGCCGTAGTCTGCTGCAAGCTGGATCCGGCTCGCCTCCAGCGCCGCCTCCAACTCTCCCGGCGATACACCGTGAAATCTCTCTATGATGTCGCGGCGGAGCTGAGCTTCGACCTTCAGATAGATATTGTTAAGCAGATCCAGCGGCACTTTCTGGTTGCGTACAAGAGGCGCCTGAAGAACCGGGTTTGAGTGTGCGCGTTCTGCTACGACCTGATACGTCTCTCGACTGATACGGGCGGTGCGGTTTTCCAGCAGCGAGACCACCACCCTGTCATCACCTTTGGCGACAAGTGCGCTGGATACGGTCTCCCCAATATCGGAGCGGGCAGTGACAGCGAGCATGTGTTCCTGAGACTTCTGCTCAATGACGTCGAGAATGTCACGCTCGCTCAGAGCCTTCGAGTTCTCAATGACCGGGCGAGCGACTTCGATCACGTCCATGGCGAGGCGCCGCGCGGTTCTGTGGACCGGAGCATCGCTGAGGGCGACCTTTCTGGCGAGTTCCACGCGAACCTGTGTTTCCAGATCGGCTGCGACCGCCCCGACGATCTCATCGAAGAGCTTCGCCTCACGGTCCGATCGCTCATCGGGTTGTTCAAGGAAGGCGTCTGTAATCTTCCTGAGTAGCTCGCGCCGCTTCTCTGTTGAACCTTCGCGCGCCAGGTCCAGCAGAAGCGCAAAGTTACCAGTCGGCCCGGCCATACACGTTCCCCGCCATTGACTCACAGTGGCGCGAGCGGGTTAACAAAGCCTTCTTTCGGACCTCGCGTTTGCCCGAAGCCTTGCTCTGGCGTGGCGGGAATCGGCCGCCCTTCATGGCTCAGGATGCGTTTAAAAGGTGAAATGGAAATTACAGTCGCTGGAGGCTCTGGCGCTTCTCCTCCAGCTCCAGCCATTCGAACTCATAGCCCTCCAGCTCGGTCCGGGCAGCTGTCAGGCGACTGGCAAAAGAACCGAAGGCCTGCGGATCGCTACTGAACAAGTTCGGATCCGCCATCGCAATCTCAATCGTCGAAATCTCTTTGTGACGATCCGGCATCAGGCGCTCAAGTTCCTCAAGGCGACGTTGATCCTTGTAGCTGAGCTTGCCGGAGGACGGTCGGCCGGTCGGAGTCTCCGTTTTCTGGTGCAGGGTCTCCGGCGCAGGAGTTTGTCTCATGGCGGATCTGCGCTGGCTGGCATAGTCGGAATAGCCGCCGGGAGTTTCAAGCCATTTGCCTCCTCCTTCGGGCGTCAGCACTGAGGTCACTACATTGTCGATGAAGGCGCGGTCATGACTGACCAGCAGCAGCGTTCCATCGTAATCGCTGAGCATGTCCTCCAGCAGATCCAGCGTCTCGAGGTCCAGGTCGTTGGTGGGTTCGTCGAGAACGAGAAGGTTCGAGGCTTTTGCCAGCGCGAGCGCGAGCGTGAGGCGGTTCCGCTCTCCCCCTGACAGGGCCCCGACGGGCTGGCTGAGCTGGCGCGCATCAAACATGAAATCGCGCGCATAGGCTGCTACATGACGGGGATGACCCCGAACCATTACCTGGTCGCCGCCCAGGGGCGTTAACGTATCGCGGAGAGTCGAGGCCGCGTTGAGTGCTGTGCGTGTCTGATCGAGGTAGGTGATCTCAAGAGACCTGGACCGGCGGATGGCGCCTGCATCCGGTTCAATCTGTCCCAGCAACAGCCTGAGCAGTGTTGTCTTGCCAGCTCCGTTAGGGCCAACAACGCCAAGGCGGTCGCCGCGCATGATCCTGAGGTTCAGATCACTGACAACGTTAAGAGAGCCATACGGGGTCTGAAAATCCTTGGATACGGCCTTTGCTTCAATAACAAGGCGTCCCGATAAGGGTCCGGAGTCAACAGCAAGACTTGCTGTGGCCGCCGCCTGGCCCAGAGCTGTCCGTCTCTGCCGACCTTCGGCGCGCATATCCTGCAGCTTCCGGACGCGACCCATATTACGTCGCCGTCGTGCTGTGACGCCGCGCGCCATCCAGCGCTCCTCGGCCTTCAGCTGTGTGTTCAGTCGCTCGAGCGCCTTTTCTTCCTCCGCCTCGACAGCTTCAGCCCACTCTTCGAACGCGCCATATCCCTTGTACAGCTGGCGCACCACCCCCTGACGCAACCATGCGACGGAGGTCGAGACAGATTCGAGAAAACGCCGGTCATGGCTGACGACCAGGACAGCTCCGCGGAACGATTTCATTTCTTGTTCGAGCAGTTCGATTGCCGGTACGTCCAGATGGTTGGTCGGTTCATCCAGGAGCAGAATGTCAGGATCATGCGCAAAAGCGTTTGCAAGCGCGATGCGGCGGGCCTGTCCGCCTGAAGCGGTTGATAGATCCAGATCAGGCGGTACGTCCCATGCACTCAGCTGTGCTTCGGCGCGGTAAGCCATGTCCGGCGCAAGTCCCTGAGCGACATAGTCAAGGGCTGTGTGAAATCCTTTGAATTCTGGCTCCTGAGCGAGGTGGCGCGCCGCAACTCCAGGTTGCACAAAGATGTCGCCGCCATCGGGCTCGAGGGCGCGCGCCAGTATCCGCATCAGCGTAGACTTACCTGCGCCATTCCTGCCAACGAGGGCAACGCGCTCGGAACGCGATAGCTGGAGGTCTACACCCGTGAACACAGGTGTCGCGCCAAGCGTCAGCGTGACGCCGCGCAGAACTGCAAGAGGTGCTCCGGCCATGGCGGCATGGACGCCAACCGGAGCCCTTCGTCAAGCGTATTTGCTACTCGCTCAGCGATTGCCTCGACACCGTCGTAGCCTCTACCGCAGCCTCGGTAAACAGCAGATCGTCCCATTGTTTGCCGGAGTAGGCGCGGGTCTGATCCGAGTGGAAAGGCGAGGTCGGATCGGTTGACTGAGAATAGGTCAGAATACCCTGACTCCTTGGCCCCTCAGGAGTGAATTCTACGGTCATAATCCAGCTTGAGCCGTGCCGGATGCTTGTCCAGCCGCGCTCAGCCTCGAGACTGTCCACCGTGATCACGTTGAAAACGCCTTCCGGTCCGGAGCCGCCATGTATCGGGATCCGCTCAGCTCCCCTTGTTTCAGCCTGCACCTCTGCCAGGGTGGCGTCGACCGGAATGCCGAGCTCCCCCAGGCGTGCAACCGCTGTCTGAAGAGCTTCGAGAACCTTGGGGTTGCCGGTATCCAGCGTGTTTGGCGTATTGACCGGGTCGGCGGGATCAAAGGGAGTTTTGAACTGAAGGCCGCCGTTCTCGGCAAACAGATGAAAGACATGTGCGCCTCTGCTGTTCAGATCGACGCGCAGGTCCCATGCCGCCAGGGCTTCACACGTACTCCGAAGTGAGGTCTTGCCTGAGGCCCTGCAGGCCCCGACCAGGTCGTCCCGCACCAGCTCAGCGCCGAGGTGACGATTCTGATAAAGAGACGCCTGAAGACTTGCGAGGGTGAACTTGGGGTCGCCCAGTCCGTCAGCGCCGCTCATTCTTTTCTTAACAATATCGAGTCCCAGCCGCGTACGCAGGGAGCGCATTGTACCCTCATCCCCGAAGACAGGACTGTAGCCCGTCATCGGCGACCCCGGATTGGTGAGCCAGTAGCTGTCGTTCATCTGAGAGACGTAGTCGCTCCGGAACAGGGCCGGCGTCCGGCTGGCGCCGAAAACGCCCGGCGCTGTGGAATCAGGATCCGTTTTCCAATCGCATTCAGATGTGGACCCATCGAGTACGGGTATGCGGTTGGCCGTCCACTGCTGCTTGGCGATGTCGGATCGTGCGCAGCGGTCGGCAAGCTCCTGCGACACGTTGGGCACCATGCCCATATCGCCAAAAAAGGCTTCCCCTCCGGCGTCGACGGCCGTCGTATTAAAGCCCGTCGCCTGGTATTTCTGAAGAGCCGCGTAAAGTTCCCGTACATTCTTCGCCTGCCACATCGAAAGATACTGATCCGGTGAACGAAGGCCCTGGGGTATTGTCCGGATCGCGTAAGCCTTCTGTGAGGACCACGGGAAGGTTTTTGTCTCAAGAATCGGACCAAAGCGGGACGTATAGAAGGTATGCGTCACGGACGCGCTGTCCTTCACCTCGATCGTGACATCCATCTTCTGCATGGGCTGGGAGACGCCATCATAAATGTATCTCGTCGGGTCGGATGGGTCGAGGCTGAGTTCGAAGATGCCATAGCGGCGCGCGGTCGATACGGTATGGGTCCACGCGACGTGCTCTGTATGGCCGATGCCGACAGATGCGTTGGTTACAAGACCTGCGCCAACAACATTCAGTTTTCCCGGTATGGTCATGTGCATACGGTAAAAGCGGTTCTGGCCGTCCCATGGATAATGGGGATTTCCCAGCAGTACTCCCATGCCGGACTGCGTTGCTTCTCTGCCAAGCGCCAACGCGTTTGAGCCAAGACCGGTTGTCTCGATAAGGGGATCATCCTGAGCTCGCGCCTCATCAGCCGGACCCGGAGGCGTCGCGCTGGCGACGCCAGCAAGCTGATAAATAACCTGGCCGGCCATCTGATGGCGCCAGTAATCTTCTTCAGTGAGTTCGCGGACCCATGCGGCGCCACGGCAACGGGGATCCGTTATGGTCTCTGTTCCCCTGTCACGTACAAATCGTGATACTCCGGCGGCATATCCGCGGGCGAGGGCGCGGGCATCGCTGCTTGGGGTGTCGATCGAGTCTGCGGGGCCACTCAACAGACGCTCCATTTCACCCGAAGCGATCAGGCGCCTGTGATAAAGATCGCTCAGGACGTTCGCGTTATCCTCTCCGGGGCCGAGATACTTTGCCCGTTCGCCGGATACTGTTAGCTGGCGGTCAAGGATCTCGCATAGATTATCTTCCGCCATCGCATAGCCGAGGCCGAAGCCAAGTCCGGCATAGTCGACTGCTTTGACATGGGGCACGCCAAAAGCCGTTCGCCTGATCTCAGCGGACATCTGTCCTGATTGGGAGGGTTGCCCTCCGCACCCCGTAACCAGGGCTATCGCCGCGCCGGCCATCATAAGCCTGTTCAGCATCGATATCTCTCCCACATGTCAGGATCTGACGCCTGAACGTCATCGCAATGGGCCATGTGACGCAGGACAAGGTCAAGCCCTGGGAGAATCCGTGAAGGTAAACGCTACCGCGCGCCCGCAGTATCGGGCCGAGCGGTTGCAGCAGATGCCGGTCAGCCTGTTATAAGCGCTGGATGTCCGGGGAGGCGGGCAGGATGGACGGGGTGACCCCGGAATTGTGGCTGCGGTCAGATGGACGGGAGGACGACGGGCGCGGGCGCCAGGCGCGGCCAGTCTTTGGAGCGGCCGTTTCAACCTCCGCCGCGCGCGGCGACGGCGCCGAAAGCGGAGGACAGTCGCTGGTAGAAGTTGAGGCGATCGAGAACCTCCGGCGACAGATACGCTTCCGCCCGTTTCGCGCCAGGCAGCGGCTCGGGCGCCAGGTCCTTATGAGCAGGCCTCATCATAGCGGCCCAGATGCGGGCGGACATCTCCCCACCCGTAATCCGGGCCATCGGTCTGTCATCGTCATTTCCGACCCATACGCCACCGACATAGCGGGTCGTGTAGCCAAGGAACCACGCATCACGCCATTCCTGGCTGGTGCCCGTCTTTCCGGCGACGTCCCAGCCGTCAAACTGCGCAGCACCGCCGGTCCCGGAAACCACCACGCGCGAGAGCATCGCGTTCATGTCGGCCACCAGTTGCTCCGGATAAACGCGCGGCGAACGGACCGGTGGACGCTGATAAAGCAGATCGCCGCGCGAATTGCGGATTTCCTCAATGATATAAGGCGACATCTGCAGACCACCTCTGGCCAGGACGCCGAAGCCCGTCGTCATTTCCATCAGGGTTACTTCATCCGAGCCCAGCGTAATCGACGGATAATTGTGCAGATCCGAGCGGACGCCGAACTCATGGGCCAGCGCAGTCACCTTCTCAACACCAATCTCGTTTCCGATCTGAGCGGCTACGGTGTTCAGGGACTTCGCCAGAGCATAGGACAGTGTTACCGCTCCCAGATATTCGCCGTCATAATTACGCGGCCGCCAGTTCCCGATGGCGACCGGCATATCAAAGCGCACGGTATCGGGCGTCATCCCGCTCTCGAGGGCTGCTGCGTAGACGAACATCTTGAATGCCGAGCCGGGCTGACGCCGCGCCTGTGTCGCCCGGTTAAACTGCGATTTCAGATAATCGCGGCCGCCAACCATGGCGCGTATGGCTCCAGTCTGATTATCGATCAGAAGCGCTGCGCCCTCCGATGCTTTGCGGTCCTGTCCCATAGTCCTAAGACCATTCTCAACGGCTTCCTGGGCCGCCGTCTGCAGGGAGAGGTCCAGACTCAAGCGGATGACAAGATCCGGGGGAGGAGATCCGAGGATTTCCTGAACCTGCTCGATGGCGTAATCGAGAGCATGACCGCTGAAGCCGGCTGACGACTGTTTAGCGAAAACCAGCGGCTGATCCTTAGCCTGCTTTGCCTCTTCAGAGGTGATAAAACCGGCCTCTGTCATCTGATCGAGGACATACGACTGCCGCTCGCGGGCCCGAACGCTCTGCGCCTGCGAGGCGAACCGGCTGGGCGCTTTCGGGAAGGAGGCCAGCATAGCAGACTCCGCGAGACTGAGGTCTGCGGGCGGCTTTCCGAAATACGTGTGGGCGGCGGCGTCAATCCCGTAGGCACCGGCGCCAAGATAAATCCGGTTGAGATAAAGCTCCAGTATCTCATCTTTTGTCAGCATGCGCTCAAGATCGCTGGCCAGGCGCGCTTCCTGCGCCTTGCGCCTGATCGTCTGATCTGGCGTCAGAAAGAGGTTCTTAACGAGCTGCTGCGTGATGGTCGACGCGCCTTCCACCGTGCGGCCGGCTCTGACATTGGCGAGCATAGCGCGAACGATCGCCCAGACGTCGACGCCCGTGTGCTCCCGGAAACGCTTGTCTTCGGCTCCGACAAAGGCGTCCACGACATGCCTGGGTAATTCGCTGAGGCGAACGGCGCGGCCATAGCGTGGTCCGCGCACAGCTATGGTCTCGCCTCTGGTGTCCAAAAACTCAACGCCAGGCTCGCGATTCAGCGTCCACAGTGAATTCTTGTCCGGCAGAACCGGCATCTGGGCGAACAGAGCATTCAGGAGCAAAACCAACGTCACCACTGCTACACCGAGCAGGGTGCCCAGTGTCCACAGGGCGTGCGGCAGCCACCGCCGCACCGGGATGTGAGGGCGCTCGGGCGCCGGATCCATGGACATCCTGTTTTCGCCGTGACCTTCGGGGCCGGCCTGTCACCGACGTCCGACTCTCTATCCCCTGACCTAGGGCCAAGACTGGCTGACTTACAGTGAAATCCTTGCAACCCGCGCCCGGTCAGTCGTGGAGGCGGCAGACGGGACGGTGTGCTGAGACCGTCTAGAATTCATCCTGTCGTAGCTCGTCGACCCTTGTCCTTGGAGGAGGCTCCGTGGATGGAAGCGGCCGCGAGGCAGGCGCAGGGGGCTGCGGTTCAGGCATCTGCAGTGGCGGCGGGGATGGCTGTGTCCAAGACGGCGGCGGCCCTGAGGCAGGCGGGGTTCCACCGTCAGGAGAGCGGTTCGCACCGGGGCGATCTGACCACAGCCCTGGTTGGGGAGAGAGGCCGCCGCTCCTCCCCGGTGGGGGCGGCAGACGGTTCTGTGGATAATCATCCGATTGCGGCGCGGGTCGCCTCTGCCCGCCGAAGAGAGGCGGATTGACATTCGTCCCGTCATCGTCCCTGCGACCGTCCCGGTCCGGGCGATCTCCTCGTCCTCCATCGCCGTCGTCCGACCATAGGCCCGGCTGGGCAGGCGGGAGGGTTCCGCCCGGCGGTGGCGAGGTCGCCAGGCCGGTCCGGGGGTCGTCATCCGGCCGGGGCGCCGGCCGCTTTTGTCCGCTGAACAACGGCGGGTATGTGTTCGGACCGTCATCGCGATGTCCGTCCCTGCCGGAATGGCCCCAGCGCCAGCCGCGATCCCAGGCATAATCCCACCGGGGATCCCAGGCGGAGTAAAAGCGCCCGCCTCGTATCCAGTCGATCCTGTAAAACGCCGTATCGTACCACGATCCCCATGGATATCTCAGACGATAATCCTCGTAGGCCCAGATCTCATCGAGGGCCGCTGCCTGACGCCAGGCCTGATAGTCGCGCTCTCTGAGCTGATCGATCGCCTGCTGGGCTTCAACGCGCCACCGTCCGTAAGGCTGGGCTATGAGATAGGCATCGAATGCGGTGATGCTGTTCGCAGCGAAGGCGCGTCTCCATGCCTCTTCATCGCGCCGTCCGATCAGCTCGAGCTCGCGTCGGGCGTCCTCGACGAATGGCGAGTCCTTATACCTGCGCATAAAGGCGGATAACTCGGCGGGTGATCCGGAACGCTTCGCTTTTACGAATTCGCCCTGGTCTGTTTTCCAGAGCTCCGCCAGGCGCTTTCGCGCCGCCTCTGCGTGAACGCCGCGCGGCCAGTTATCCAGGAAAACTTCATAATGCTCGATTCGGTCAACTGTCTGCGCCTCGGCCCAGTCGACAGTTTCTTCAGAGGCCAGCCGCGGAGCTGCCAGAGCCATGCGGCGGCCATCAGCTTCACGGGCATGAGCGCCCCAGGGATGGCTGGCGAGGTAGTCTGAGTAAGACTGCTCGGTATCCTTCTCCCGAGCCGCAGCAAAGGCCTGTTCGTCAAGCGCTTTCAGCTCCTCAATGCGCGCCTGCGCTGTGTCCCTGTGCTGCCCATCTGGGTGCGTTCGCATATAGATGGCGTATGCAATCGGGGTGTCAGTGCGCGCTGCCTGAGCCCAGTCGCTTGCCTGGATCTGGGCAGGCGTAGGACCGGTCTGGCACGCCCCGAGAAGGGCCAGCCCGGAGGCCGCGTATGCCAGACGTGAACGCCAGCAAGGGTGTCCGGCAAGGTCGCGGGTCTCAGGCCGTTTCTGAGGAGGGGTTGTCATGTTCCGTATCTCCCTGATGACCTTTTATAGGGTTCCCAAGATGAACGGAAATGGAATGAGCAGGGGCGCAGACCTCCTTGCCATCAGGTTTTAGCCTTTCAACCGGTCTCCCAGGATCGCCCGGGCGCCCGGACCAAATCGTTTGAGGCCGTTGGATGGATTAACCAGGGCGCATGTACGAAGACTGAGACAGCCGCATCCGATGCATCCGGACAGATAATCCCGCAGACGTGAGAGACGGGCGATCCGCTCTTCAAGCCGGTGGTTGAATGCACGGCCGATGAGCGTCTGCTGGCTGAAGGATATATGACATACAACCACGCCAGTTATGCTCCTAGCAGACGTTTCTACTTTCGCGATAAAGGCGGAGTAGAGTTCGAGGTCGTATCCTACAGTTTGCCTGTCAGTCCCATGTCGACCTCAGAACGAAATCCGTGCATCACCAATTTGTAACGGGTAGATTTTGCCTGCAGGCCCGTCATCAGTTCGAGCCCAGAGCCTTGCGGAGTTATCTGGGGGCCAGATCCTCAGCTGCAGCGGCGCGCAGATCTTTTTTCAGGATCTTCCCTGTCGCGCCGCGCGGCAGCGGGTGCGTCTGAAAGCGCATGTAGCGGGGGATCTGAAACTTTGCTATCCGGGTTTCCAGAAAAGAACGTAAATCATCTTCCAGGATGGACTGGCTGACATAGAGTGTCGCTGCAACTTCCTCACCCAGCCGCTCGTCAGGGACGCCATAAACGCAGGCTTCCTCCACGCCTGGATACTCCTGAAGCGCATATTCCACCGCGCCACACCCGATATTCTCACCGCCTCGGATAACCAGATCTTTGATCCGGTCGACAATAAAGACAAAGCCTTCCTCATCGATCACCGCAACATCACCAGTGCGGAACCAGTCTCCTTCGACGAAACTCTCTGCATTCGCACGCGGGTTTTCATAATAGCCATGGATGACGGATGCGCCGCGAACCTGAAGTTCCCCGCGTCGCCCGGGCGGCAAGGGGATATTGTCCTCGTCGACCACGCGCAGATCGAGAACCGCTGACACACGTCCGGAACTTTCCGGTTTGCGGAGGTAGTCAGCCGCCGCGATCCCGACTCCGATCGCGTTTGTTTCGGTCATGCCCCAGCCCGTACCCGGATAGGCTTTCTCGAATAACGCATCTATCGCGCGGACCTGTTCGGGCGCACGGGATGCGCCGCCGCCGCCAATTTGCACGAGGCTTGGAAATCTCCGGCCCGTTCGCCGGGCGAAGGCGACCAGATCACCCGTGATCGCCGGGGTCGCTGTCATGTGCGTGATGCCCTCCCGCTCGATGATGTCTGCGCCTTTCTCAACATCCCACTTGTACATAAGGACGATACGGCGCTGAAAGCGGTAGGACTGCATGCAGCAGGCCAGAAGCCCTGTGACATGGAAGAGCGGTATCGCCAGCAGCATTGCAGTCTGTGGCGGGGGCGGATCGGTAGCTGGCGGTGGCAACAACCCCGTCGCCCACGCAGCGTGCGCATCCAGTTCCCAGGAGAGAAGTGCGGCAATGACGTTTCGGTGGGTTGAGACGGCGCCCTTGGGGTTACCCGTAGACCCGGAGGTAAAGAGCATCTGCACGTCATCATCCGGGCCGATTGGAGTGTCCGGCATGATGCTTTGTTCCTGACCCGACATAACATCGCGCCAGGCCGTTGCGATTGCGGGCAGCGGACGGCTCGTGCGGACGCCGATGATGCGCATGCCCATGGGAGGTTCTGACAGAGACATGACCCTGTCGATGCGCTCTTCATCGGCGATGAGGACCTTCGGACGAGACAGCTTTAGCCCGTGAGCCATTTCGTCCGGTGACCATAATGCATTTACAGCTATGGCGACTGCCCCAATCGAGGCTATCGCTGTATAACTGAAAATCCACTCAGGATAATTCCTCATGGCGATGGCGACGTGATCGCCCTTTGAGACGCCAAAGTCATTCACCAGTGCATGCGCCAGCGTGCAGGCGTGGCGCCAAGCGTCTTCATATGTGTAGCGCTCGTCGTCGTAGACAAGAAACTCTTTAGGGCTACGTGTTGCGCAGAAGAGCTCCCGAAGGTTCTGTGGGCCGTTGACGAACCACCGGACCCGGCGTCCCAGGGCGTCGGTCTCGGCCAGCTCAAAGGGCTGCCCTGTTGACGTCAGTTCTGCGAGGGCCTGTTCTCGGCTAACCACTGCGCTTTCCTTCATACGGCTGAGACCTCTCTGTTAAGAGGTCTGTTCTGATGCCCCCCAGAGCGCCGCGATAGCATCACGTGGGGGGCAGGAAGACGTCCCGCACCTTCAGAGGCTGGGGTTGATGAGATATTTTTCACCGGTAGATTTTCGATTGTAGGCTTTGATGTTTTCAACATCAAGCGCCTGATGCAAAGAGAGCGTCTTTGTGTAGTGGCTCGCGAAGGTTGTCTTAAGTTCGTCCGCGACACGCGTGCGCATCCGCGTCCCTTCCTCCGGGCCAACCTTTTGCAGGAAGGGCGTCAGAAGGAAGCCGCCGACCCCCCAGGCCATTCCATAGGCGGCCCCGAGAACAGTCGGTTCAAGACTGAGACGGCCGTAGATATAGACCTGCTTGTGAACCGACGATCCGTATCGGCTGTACGCCCCCGGACGGGCGTTGAGAGAGATCTCCATCGCCTGAAGTATCTGACCCGCCAGTTTACCGCCGCCGATAGCGTCGAAGCCCAGCGTGGCCCCTGTGGCCGTAATCGCAGCAATCAGATCTTCCATAAAGGTCGGTCGGGAGCTGTCGACAATGTAAGGGCTGCCGATGTCCCTGAGGATCTTCGCTTGCTCCTCAGAGCGCACGATGTTGACCAGGGGCACGCCGTCTTTCAGGCATATCTTGGCGAGCATCTGCCCCAGATTGGACGCAGCGGCGGTATGTACAAGCGCGGTATGGCCCTCCAGCTGCATGGTCCTGACCATCGCAAGCGCTGTGAGCGGATTGACGAAACAGGAGGCGCCATCCGCCGCAGTCGCGCCTGCGGGCAGGACAAGCGCGGTTCGGGCCTTAACGGTTCGGTAGCGGGCGTAAAGTTCTCCGCCCAGGATGGCCACAAGCTTGCCCATCAGCGCCTGCGCCTCGGGAGAGGCGCCGGCGGCGATGACCCGTCCCGCGCCCTCATTGCCGGCTGGGAGCGACTGTCCGACGCGGGCAGCCATTCCCCGCATGGCCACTTCGGGAACATTTGCGGTGACAACAACGCTGTCGCCTGATCCCGTGGTTCTGAGGGTGGTCACATCCGCAGGGCCTATCAGAAGGCCGAGATCTGAGGGATTGATCGGTGTCGCCTCGATCTGGACGACGATTTCATCTGGCGCAGGCTCTGGAACTGCAAGTTTGACAAGCGAGAGCTCAAGCTCGCCACTGGGCTTGATCAGGGTACGAAGCTGAAGGTTTTCAAGCGCCATGGCATACTCTCCTGATGAGTGTCTCCGTACTTCCCTAATTCACTAAATCCGGGCTTGGAAGCCGTCCCGGCCACCCTCAGCTCAGAAAAGCGCGCCGCGGCGGCTGAAGCTGGAGCGAGGCTGACGGAGCGGCAGAATCCGTGCCATACCCGGCAAGCCATGCAGGAGAGGGCGCGATGAAACTCAACATCACGGTGGACTGCACGCCGGAGGAGGCTCGGGCGTTTCTCGGGCTTCCGGATGTTACCCCGGTGAATAACGCGCTTATCAGCGCAGTGAGGCAGCGCATTGAACAGAATGTTGAGCTAATCAGTCCGGAATTCTACCTCAGGCAATGGTATTCGATGGGTGGACAGGTCTCCGACAGCTTCATGCAGATGATGGCCGCCGGCGCCCGCGCAGCGGGATCCGAGGGTCCTGAAAGGAAAGGCTGACCGTTGGCCACGGACATCTCAAAGCGCAGGGCGGCTGAGGCCGCGCTCGAGCTTGTTGAGCCGGACATGATCGTGGGGCTTGGAACCGGCTCCACGGCGGCAATCTTCGTGTCGCTTCTGGCCGACCGGTTTAAGGCGGGGCTGAGCATAACATGTACCCCGACATCCGAAGCTACCGAGCGCCAGGCGCGATCACTGGGGCTGCCGGTCTGTGATCCGGACGAACTGCCCGGTATCGACCTGACTGTTGACGGGGCTGATGAATTTGATCCGGCTCTCAATCTTATCAAGGGGGGCGGAGCGGCGCTCCTGCGGGAAAAGATCATAGCAGAAGCCTCCTCGCGCATGGTCGTTATTGCAGACGCATCAAAGGAAGTCGGCGTGCTGGGTCGGTTTCCTCTGCCCCTCGAAATCAATCCCTTTGCAGCCGGGCTGACGCGCCGCCGGGTTCATGCAAGGCTCGCCGCCCTGGGTCTGCGCGAGGCCTCCTCAAGCTGGCGGATGGCGACCTCCGACAGCCTGCTGCGTACCGACGGCGGGCACCTTATCCTCGACGTGTCATGTGGAGCGATCAGCGCTCCGGGGGCTCTGGCCGCGACCCTTGACGTTATCCCTGGGGTCGTCGAGCACGGCCTGTTTATCGGATATGCCGACGAGATCATCGTCGGTGATCCTGACGGGGTGCGTCGTCTTCGGACCCGCTGACGGGCGCGCGCCGCGCGGCTGGACGGGAGCCCGGACGTCCCGGCGGGGGCTGCCGGCCTCTATGCTTGAGTGGCGGTCTGGTCTAGAGGCACAGTCGAAGATCACAACGAATCCGCTAAGGGACTGTCCGACATGCGTTCAATGGCGCTGCTTTTTCTTCTGGGAACCGTGGTCGTCGCCGGCTGCCAGCCGGCGAGTAAGGACGGGATGCCGCTGGCGGAACGACGGCTGGCTGAGAAAATCATCGATGCGGGTCTGCTTATCCCGATGGGCAAGGACAGCCTCCGCCAGTTCGCCGGCCAGCAGGCCCAGCAGGCAATGATGGGTGGGTTGCTTGCCCAGGACCAGTTTGTCCAGGGGGCCATGGCCATCGAGCGCGGAATGGAGCCCGTCATGACCGAAGTGCGTGAGGCTGCGGTCAAGGGCCTGTCTGACACCTACACGGTCAAAGAACTGACCATGCTGGCTGAGTTTTTCGCCTCAGCCAAGGGTGACGATGTCCGTAACCGGCTGAGCAGCGCTCTGGAGCCGAGTCAGGTCCTAATGAATGAACGGGCGCAGGCCGCCATGACCCAGGCTCTTGAAAAGCTCAGGGCCGCCTGGCCCGAGCCACCCGCCGCAGGCCCGGTTGTCCCTCAGCTGGGGCCGGCGCCAGCCAACTGATCTGCTGAGGCTGCGTTGTGTTACACGCCGGACGTGTTAACGTCTCGCCGTCAAGCCGGATCTCATCAAGCGGAGGCAGGGTCATGCGTCGTACACTGGGTGTATTGGTTGTTGGGCTCATGGCCACCATGGGCGCAGCCTGGGCCTCGCCGCCGGGTGTTTCCGAGAAGGACGGCGCCTTTATCGCCCCCGATGGCAAGCCGCTCTACACGTTTGCGCGCGACGCTGCGCCGGGAAAATCATCCTGCAATGGCGGGTGCGCGACCGCATGGCCGCCGCTTTCGGCGGCAGCTGACGCCGCCGACGCTGGCGACTGGACTGTGATCACCCGTGATGACGGTACGAAACAGTGGGCTTACAAGGGTAAGCCGCTTTACACCTTCGCCCGTGATAGCGCTGGCGGGGCGGCCACCGGTGTCAGCGCCGCCTGGCCGCTGGCTGTTAAATAGCCTGGGGCGTCTTTCGCGCCGGACGGACTTTCCTGGCCGCTAAGGGTCGACTACATGACTGGCTCTCCAAGCGGGGCCTGTCATGACCTATGACTTTGATCTTTTTGTCATTGGGGCTGGGTCAGGCGGCGTGAGAGCGGCCCGGCTCGCGGCGTTGGCGGGGGCGAGAGTCGGGGTGGCCGAGGCGGATCGGGCAGGCGGGACCTGCGTTATCCGTGGCTGTATTCCCAAGAAATACATGGTCTATGCGAGTGAGTTCGCCCGGGCTCTCGGCCATATGAAGGGTTATGGCTGGGACGTATCGAGCGCGGCCTACGATCACAACCTCTTCATGGGCAGGATGCACGCAGAGATTGACCGTCTGTCGGCAGTCTATGCGCGTAACCTGCGTCAGGCCGGCGCCGAACTGATCGAGGACCGCGCCGTTTTTGAAGGCCCTCACACGCTCCGCCTGACAGGGGCGCAAAAAACAGTGACGGCGGCCAAGATCCTTATCGCTGTTGGTGGCCAGCCATTTTTGCCAGCCGATGTGGAGGGTGTTGATCTCGCTATCACCTCGGATCAGATGTTTCACCTGCCAGACATTCCTGAAACGCTGGCGATCATCGGCGGCGGCTACATAGCAGTCGAGTTTGCCGGCATTATGAGCGGGCTCGGCTCGCGTGTGAGCCTGATCTATCGAGGCGACACGGTTCTGCGCGGTTTTGACGAGGATGTACGCGCGCATGTACAGGATGAACTCGTCGCCAAGGGGGTCAAAGTGATCACCGGGACCCAGCCGGTCCGGCTCCGCAGGGCCGGTGCGCGGGTCTGCGTGGATCTGTCCAGTGGCGCGACAGAGGAGGCTGATACGGTCCTCTATGCGGCGGGCCGCGTTCCAATGACCGAAAGGCTGGGACTCGATAAGGCGGGTGTCGGCCGGGATGCCCGCGGGGCCATTATCGTTGACGACTACTCGCGGACAAACGTCCCCCACATATTTGCTGTCGGGGATGTGACTGACCGTATCAATCTCACTCCGGTTGCGATCCGCGAAGCTCAGGCTTTTGCTTACACCGAGTTCATGAACGCGCCGACCACCTTCGACCATGCCGACATTCCTCATGCCGTTTTCGCGCAGCCACCGGTTGGCGTGGTGGGGATGACCGAAGCGGAAGCCCGCATGGCCTGCGGGGAAATCGACATCTACAGAACCCGGTTTCGTCCAATGAAGGACATGCTGACCGGTCAGCAAGAGCGGGTCCTGATGAAACTTGTCGTTCGCGCCGACGATCAGCGCATTCTTGGGGTCCACATCGTCGGGCCCGATGCGCCCGAAATTATTCAGGCAGTTGCAATCGCGGTAAAGATGAAGGCCACAAAGGCGGACTTTGACCGCACCTGCGCGCTGCATCCCTCCATAGCGGAGGAGCTTGTAACGATGCGCGAAAAGTCTGTTCCGCCGGAGCCTAAGTCTGTATAGTCTTAAGTTATGAAGCTGTCGTCCTACAAGCGAACACACAAATGGACACACTGGTGGCGGCCCCCCGAGTTCGGCTGGCGCTATCTCAACTATGTCATGATCGTCCTGGGTCTGATCGTCGGTTTTGGTCTCTGGCTCATGCCCAATAAATGGGCCGAACCTGAGATCGCCGCTGGTTTTGCCGAGCAGGTCCGGCTTGAAAGACTGGCCAAACAGCTCGAACGCCAGCGCGAGGAGCATCAGCGCATGGTGGACGAACTGGGGCTGGTCTACATCGAACCGGGAACGAACCCTTTCCTGGCGCCGCAGGCGCAGCCTGATGGGAAAACCGGCGGAGCCGGGCAGGCCCCCTAACCCCGTCAGCTTGACGTCGCTAGCGAACCGCGTGAGGCGTTGTCAGGAATGCGGTCAGGGCCTGAACGGGAGTAAAGCCGGTGTCCCCTCGGACGGTTTCCGTTGTTAACATGAAGGGTGGCGTGGGTAAGTCCACGACCGTCGCTTGTCTGGCCGAAGCGCTCGCATCCGAGGGACTTCGCGTACTTGTTGTGGATCTCGATCCGCAGTCGAATGTATCGATGATGCTGGCTGGCCAGGACCGCTGGATCGCGCAGCGGCAGTCCGGGCGAACGATAGATGATTACTTCAATCAGTATGTTTACGGGGGCGAGCCGCGGTTTTTCCGTGATTTCATCGCCCAGCGTGTCAGTGACCTTCAGGGCGACCCGCCTCTGGATCTCGTTATTTCGACGCCTGAGTTCCGGTACATTGAGAGGCATGCGCTCGAAAAGTGGGTGAGCCAGGGTTTCGATATTCGTCAGCTGGCGACGCGTTTCTCCCGTCTCACGCATGCAGCGATCGAGAACGTCGCGAGCGGCTATGATCTTGTTCTCTTCGACTGTCCGCCCGGCATCTCGATGTTTGCGGAGGCAGCGATCGAATTGTCAGAGTTTATCGTTATCCCGACGATCCCGGATTATGTCTCGCGTCTTGGTATATTTGCTTTCCGCAAGCGGGCGCTTCGCTCGATGGAACAGCGGCGCTTTACAGAGGATCGCATCTGGACCCTGATAACCAAGTTCGAAAGCGCCAATAGTCTTCATATGAGCGAAGCTGAGCTGCTCAAGGAGCAGTTCAATCTCTTCCAGACACGCATTCCGCAGGCTGAGGAGATTGCGCGCGCAGCTGAATGGTCCGATGTGCGGCGGTCGCTGGATCACAAGTATGGTCCGACGACGACGACGATAAGAACACTGGCCGCGGAATTCCGCGAACGCGCGGGCCTAATCTGACGGGTGTTGGAATGATAGATCGCGCGCTTAACGCAGTTTTCAGGGTGATTTCCGAAGAGGCTGTCCGCAATCCGGCATTTGGAAAAAAAATTGAGGACGCCTTGGTCATGGTGAGCCAGGAGCTGGCTGAAAAGCGCCTTACAGAGCGCAGCATCGAAGGGCTCAATCCGCTGGTTGAGTACCGTAGGGATGCTGCTGGTCTGGAGGCCCGCCTTGCCAGGCTTGACGCAAAAGCCCTCAGGGCGCTTGTCTTGCAGCACCATCTTGATCCTGCCGGGACGCTCAAGGGCGCTGCGACGAAGCGTATGCTGATCGCCCATATTGTTGAGACGGCGCGCCGGCGAGCCGTCCGGGACGCCAGTCTTTTCGATTACTAGATCCCATGGGGGTGGATAGCCGCCGGAGCTCTGCCAGAGTGCGGTTGGCTACAACCACTCACTCTGGAGAAGACCATGCTTGCAGTAACAAGCCTGTCCGAACGCCCGGCGGCTATCCGCGTCGATCTTGGCGCCATCTTTGTTTCAATGGAACTGAGCCGCTCGAAGTGGCTGATCACATCTCTTGCGCCCGGCGGCGGGGAGAGGATGTCCAAGCACACGATCACGGGCGGCGATCTGCCAGCTCTTTTCGAGCGGTTTGCCCTGCTTCAGGAGAAGGCGCGGGCCCGCACGGGGCAGGATTTCCCGATTGTTGTGATCCAGGAAGCAGGCCTTGACGGGTTCTGGATCCACCGGGCGCTGGAGAAGGAAGGTCTCGAGAGCCATGTCGTAGATCCTGCCTCGATCGCAGCCTCCCGCCGCGCCCGGCGGGCCAAGACAGACAAGATCGACGGGGAAGCGCTGGTGCGAGCGTTGTTGGCTTACAAGCGTGGCGAGCCGCGGGTCTGCGCCATGGTCCGGCCGCCGAACCCCGAGGAGGAAGATCGTCGGCGCATCATGCGTGAGCGCAAGGCGCTGATCACCGAGCGGACACGTCACGTCAACCGCATCAAGGGGCTTCTGTTTGCGCAGGGTGTGATGGGTTACGAGCCGACGCGCCGTGACCGGCGCAAGCGCCTGGACACCCTTCGCACCGGGGATGGTCGCGAGCTTCCCGGCCATCTCAAGGGACAGATCCTGCGCGAGCTCGACCGGCTCGAGCTGTTGATGAGCCAGATCAAGGCCATCGAAGACGAGCGTGATGAGATCATCCTCACTCACGAAGCCGCCGGGCCGGCCGCGATGCTGATGAAGCTCAAGGGCATCGGGCCCGAGTTTGCTTCGGTCCTGTGGTCAGAATGCCTCTACCGAAGGTTCGAGAACCGACGCCAGGTCGCCGCCTATGCGGGTCTTGCGCCCACGCCCTGGCAGAGCGGGCAGATCGACCGCGAACAGGGCGTCTCGAAGGCCGGCAACCCTCGCCTGCGCGTGATGCTGATCCAGCTGAGCTGGCTATGGCTGCGTCATCAGCCGAAATCAGCCCTCTCGCTCTGGTTCGAAGAGCGGGTTACGCGCAATGGCGGGCGCCTGCGCAAGCCAACCATCGTCGCCATGGCGCGAAAGCTTCTCGTCGCGCTCTGGAAGTATGTCAGCTCGGGCGTCGTCATCGAAGGCGCTGTCTACAGCTGATCCAGCCAACCCCTTCCCCAGGACCGGCCGGTCCTGGCGGATCCAGGTGACGGACCGCTATGCGGCCTTGGCCTTACCCGCCGATTACTAGACTGGTCCCGTCTCCTGAGCCCCGACCGCCGCAAGCGGGATTATGGTGCAGCCGTCCTGAACGGCGACCGGATGTGAGGTTGATAGGTCTGCACGCAGGCCGCGTCATGCAAAGGGCTCAGACCATGGATCCGCTCAAGCCTGGAGATCACGACATGCGTTGACCACTGTTGACATGCCTAACCCCCATGTGAGGTTCGCATCGGCAGGTCAGGCGCGGCTGTTGAGTGGCGTTGACGCGAGGCATACGACGTGACGCTATGGACCCGTCAGGCATGGGAACGCGTATGTTTCGCACTCTGGGATGTATTCTGAGCGCACTGGCGGCTGCATGCGCTTCAGCGGTCGCTTTTCCTGACACTCGGGATGAACCAGATTATGAAATCGCATGTCAGGCCAGTCATGAGGTCGCCTGCGTCGGGCCCAGCTGCGAGACGACCGGGGGCGAGGCTCTGCCTGTAACGGTCTCTCTATCCACCCGCTCGGGCGCCGGTGAGCTGTGCACCCATACCTACTGTCGCCCCTACGTCCTTGTTCCCGCGCCGGGAGAGGACATGTCCGGGGCGATCGCCCGTATGACCGGCTTTACCCTCTCGGCATCGCGTGGATCTATGAGCAGCGACATTGGTCGGCCAGTGATCGATTATCAACTGTCGATTTCTGCCGGTCGGGACAGCTTCATGCTCTTTGGTGCAGGAGAGGGGGGCGTCAGCGGCTGGGCAGGGCAGTGTACACGCAGCCCGGCTGTGTTGTCCGATCACGACCGCTAGCCTAGGCGACGTCTGAAGAGGGCGAGTACGCGCTGCCAGTGCTGTTCTGCGGCGTGCTTGTGATAAACCGGTCTGCCTGGAAACGCAAAACCATGATCAGTGTCAGCATACTGCTCCACCTCGCCACCTGCGTCGGCCAGATCCCGCCTGAGCTGATCGACCATCTCCTGCGGCGCCCAATGATCCCGCTCCGCGCAGGCGATATAGAACTCAGCCTCCGCCCGGTGAGCAACGCGGTGCGGGCTGTCTGACCCGTCGGTAACGAGGCGAACCCCGTAAATCGAGGCCGTAGCTTTGATATGCGGTCGGTCCTGGGCGGAACAGAGCGCAAATCGCCCGCTCATGCAGTAGCCGATTGTTCCAACCCGTCTGGCGTCCGCCGGGGGATCCGTTCTGGCAAAGCTGATCATCGCGTCGATGTCGGAAGAGATCATCGGTATCTCAAGCTGATCCATCAGATCACGCATGCGCCTGCGCCAGGAGCTGTCCGGATCAAAATCGATCGGACCGAGCTCCATGACGCCCGCACGATAGTACAGGTTAGGCAGCATAACATAATAGCCCGACGTGGCGAACCTCCGCGCCATGTCGCGGAGCTCCTCGCGGATTGCCGGGGCGTCCATCAGGAAGACGATTACGGGAAAGGGTCCGGAACGGTCAGGATGGACGAGGAAGGTCGAGCATACGCCGTCGGGTGTCCCGATATCGACCTGACGCTCGATCATGAGGCCTCCTCATCACTTTCAAAGGAGAGTCTGGCACAGAACCCAGGTTACTCGCAATTGCGCCTTGCTGAGCGTCGCCATCCGGTCCAACCTTTTTCCCCGTCAGGGAGGTCGTCATGAAACCCAAGGCGGAAGCCGGGACGTATGCGGCGATGGCGGTCGGTCTTGCTGTCCTTGTCGCGTGCGCAGGCAGCGTCGCTCCGCTCGCGCCGCGGGCCTTACCGTCTGCGTCTTTAGCCGATACGGTCCCTCCAGCCGATCCCGCGCCGGGTGCGCGACCCGCTGGTTTCCTGTCACCCGGGACGGCGCCGGACGCCGCCGCTATTATTCCGCCAGCGCCCCGGGAGGGGGATGCCCGAAATACGCTTGACTGGGATATCTTTGCGAAGACCCGCGCCCTTGAGGGTGGGGATCGATGGAAACTGGCTCAGGCGGACGATGCTTATGGTTCGGCCTACCTCCTGTCAGCCTTCTCCTGCGCCGTCGGGGTGATCATGTCTCCGGATACCTCGCCCCTTCTGTCGGATATCCTGCGGCGGGTTACAATCGACGCCGGTCTTGCCGCCGAAGGCGCAAAGCAGCTTTATCGTCGGCCCCGTCCGTTTACGCGCAATGACGGAGACATATGCATCACCCGTTCGACCGGACTTGAGGCAAGTTTTGACTATCCATCCGGACATGCGTCTATTGGCTGGATGGCCGGGCTTGTCATAGCGCAGCTTGCCCCAGATCGGGCCAGCCAGATCCTGGCGCGAGGGCGGGCCTACGGTGAGAGCCGCGTTGTATGCGGCGTCCATAATCTGAGCGCAGTTGATGCCGCCCGTACAAATGCTGCGAGCGTCTTTGCAGCCCTCCAGGGGTCAACGGCTTATCTGGACGCTCTTGCCGCCGCGCGCACTGAGATGAGCCGTGTGCGCTCCTCCGGTCCGGCGCCCGAAGGCGGTGTCTGCGCCGCCGAGGCAAAACTTACAGCGCCGCTCATGCTTCCCTGACCGGGCCGGCGTGGCGCGCAGGCTTGGCGCGGCCGTGTTCTGCGGGGTAGGATAGTCACGATCATGCGACAGACAGCGTCACAGGCGGTAGGGTTTTCAATGGTCCGTTCATGGCGGGTAGTCGCTACCGTAATGGCGATGATGGCGGCTGCCTGTGGCGAAACGGCCCCGTCTCGCTCTGAAGAAGCTGTTCGCCTTACGAATGCCTGTCTTGACGAGGGCGGCGAACCTGCCGTCTGCACGTGCCAGGGTGTGAAGTTCGACGAGCTGAAGGCTACAGGGCGGTTCAGCGACAGCGTGCTACGCGCCCATATTTTCTCGCAGGAAGGCGATGACGATGCGGCTGATGCGCTGATGTCTGGCATATCCCGGCGGGAGTTCTTTGAAGGATTGTCTGCGGTCGGCCAGGCGATGCAGGAGTGCGCCGGCGCTGGCTAGAAGGCCCGGGTCCGGAGAATCAGACAGTTTTGAGACCCGCCATGCGAAGCGTAATCGTATCAGCTATACTGATCAGCATCTGCCTCGCCGCCTGTGATGCGGTTGAGGAGAGCCGCCGGACGATTGAGCAGGCATGCCGTGACAATGGCGATCCAGCCGATGTCTGCGACTGCCTGGGACGGGAATCCGCACTTCGTCTGGACCCGCAGATCCTGAGCCTGATGGTGATGGGCGCACGGGGGGATTCGCGCGAGGCGTCTGAGAAGGCTCGCATGCTGGACCCTGCGATCCAGTCTCAGCTTGCCGTGGAAGTGCCCGCAATCATGACCGAATGCGGCATGTCGAGAAACGAGTCGGGTGGGACGAGCGGCAGCTGATCGGTCTGGCGCAGCGCTTCGAAGAGCGCCATGCCTGCGGCCATTGCCACATTCAAGGACCGGGCCGTCGGGGCCATCGGGATACGCAGCCGGACAGTTACGGCGTCGTGGATCTCCTCGGGGACGCCGGCCGCTTCCCGCCCGAGCAGGAGGCAATCGTCAGTCCGGAAGGAAAACGCCTGAAGAGGGGTCTCGGCGCGCGTTGTCAGAAGGACGATGCGCCGCCCGGCCAGGTCCGGAGAATCGCAAAAAGCCCGCCACCCGGAATGGCGCGTAATCCTCACATTCTGACCATAGTCGAGTGCGGTTCGGCGCAGGGCCCGGTCGGTTAAAGGAAAGCCGCAGGGCTCCACTATGTCGAGTGCGACGCCAAGGCACGCCGCCAGACGGATATTCGCCCCAAGATTCTGGGGGATGTCTGGTTGAAAGAGAGCGAGTCGCACTTTAGACGGGTCCGTCACAACTGGGGCAATCTTGCGACACCACGCCACCTAGGGGGTTATGCCCCCTGCGGCCATAAGGCGTCGAAAGCTCCGGATAGCATGGGAGAGGCGCGTGTCGGAACACGGTTCCAAAGCCGCAACAGCGAGCGAAGCGCATGCCGGGGAAACGCGCCGGGACTTTATCCATATTGCCGCTGCGACAGTGGCTGCGGGCGGGGTGGCGGCTGTCGCCTGGCCATTCGTTCAGCAGCTTGGGCCGGCGGCTGACACACGCGCGGCTTCAAGCGCCGAGGTCGATGTCACGAAAATCCCCGAAGGAAGCGAAATCCGCGTTCTGATCGGGGGTATGCCGTTTTTCGTGCGTCACCGCACGCAGGCAGAAATTGACCGGGCGCGAGCGGACGACAAGCTTCCGCTGCGTGATCCGGCCAGCGATGAGTCCCGTCTCTCCAAAACGCCTGACGGCTCCTATAACCCCAAGATTCTTGTCACATCCGGTCTGTGCACCCATCTGGGCTGTGTGCCTGTGGGCCCGGCGCAGGGGTCCGTCGGTGAATTTGGCGGCTGGTACTGTCCGTGTCACGGATCTCACTACGATACGTCAGGCCGTATCCGCAAAGGGCCTGCGCCCAAGAATCTGGCGATCCCGACGTATGAATACGTCTCCGCCTCCATGATAAAAATCGCGCTGTAAGGCCAGGGGACAGGGCTCATGAGCGGACCGTCAACATACGAACCTCAGACAGGTTTCACCCGGTGGCTTGATGCGCGTTTGCCCATCATCCGTTTCGCCAGGGATACGGTGATCGATTTTCCAACGCCGAAGAACCTCAACTACTGGTATACCTTCGGGGCCATTCTTGCCTTTTGTCTTGCTGTTCAGATCGTAACCGGCATCGTCCTCGCGATGCACTACGTCGCCTCGACATCCGGGGCGTTCGCCTCCGTTGAGCGGATTATGCGCGACGTCGACTATGGCTGGCTGATCCGGAATATCCACGCCAACGGCGCCTCGATGTTCTTCCTCGCCGTCTACGTCCACATGTTCCGCGGCCTGTATTACGGATCTTATAAGGCTCCCCGCGAAGTCATCTGGATCCTGGGCGTGGTCATCTATCTGCTGATGATGGCCACTGCGTTCATGGGGTATGTGCTGCCATGGGGTCAGATGTCGTTCCACGGTTCAGCGGTCATCACCAACCTCATTGGCGCCATCCCCGTCATCGGTGAGCCGATCAAGATCTATCTGATGGGCGGACCGGCCATCGGCGATGCGACGCTCAACCGCTTCTTTTCTCTTCATTACCTTCTCCCATTCGTGATCGCTGGTATCGTCGTGCTGCATATCTGGGCGCTTCACGTCCCGGGGAACAACAACCCGACGGGCGTGTCCGTGAAGGACGTCAAGAAGGACACTGTGCCGTTCCATCCCTATTACACTGTCAAGGATGGGTTCGCGGTCGTTGTGTTCATGATTCTGTTTGCGTACTTCGTCTTCTTCGCGCCCAATGCGCTGGGTCATGCAGATAACTCGATTGAGGCAAATCCGCTGCAGACCCCCGCGCACATCGTGCCGGAATGGTATCTGCTCCCATTCTACGCTATCCTCCGCGCGATCACATTCGATATCGGGCCGATCGAGGCCAAGCTGCTCGGCGTCATAGCGATGTTCGGCTCCATCGGGGTCCTGTTCTTCGTACCCTGGCTGGACACCTCTAAAGTCCGCTCGATGCGCTACCGCCCTATCGCGCGCCAGCTCTTTGTCCTCTTTGTCCTGGCCAGCGTCGGCCTTGGCTTCTGCGGAGCGAACGATCCAGACAAGTTCGTCTTCAAGTTTGGCCCGGACCAGCTTGTCGTCAATTACGTTGATACCAACGGCGTGGCGCAGGTGTCTCCGAAATTCGCCGAGTACGACGGTCCTGAGGGAGCTGCAGCGTTCGCCCGAGCGCTCCCCCCCTCTTCAGGCGCGGCGGTGGCGGTGGTTGAGGATGGTTTCAAGTGGCTCTGGCTGTCGCAGATCCTGGCGGGGTACTATTTCCTCTACTTCCTCGTCTTCCTGCCCCTGCTGGGTATCATTGAAAAACCGAAGGCGCGTCCGCCCTCGATTTCAGAAAGCGTTCGCAAGAAGCAAAGCCCGTCAGCGGCCTCTGCTGTGAACCCGGCGCCTGTGGCGGCGGAATAAGGGAGAGACAGATGCGCCTGGCTAACCTCGCCCTTCCCGCCTTTGCGGCACTTGCCGCCGCCGCCATTGGAGCGGTGGCCATCGCGCAGCCTCCGGCGGCTGTTCAGTCCACCGAACAGCCTGCGGTTCCGCCAGCAGCCGACGGTCCGGCGCCGGCTGGCGCGGAGGCCCCTGGCGGCGCCCCTGCCGCCGCGCCACAGCCGTTTGTCCCGCCTCAGCCTGCGGTCGAATCTGACTCGCATGCCGGCGAAGAGCACGCAGACGATCATGCCGCCGGCGGACATGACCTGCTTGAGCCGAAAGGCGGCTGGAAGCATGAGGGCTTCTTCGGGACGTTTGACGTAAACGCCCTGCAGAGAGGCTTCAAAGTCTATCAGAAGAACTGCTCGTCATGTCACGGTATGAAATTGCTCTCATTCCGTAACCTTGGCGAGGTCGGTGGTCCGTTCTACGACGCGCGCTATCCGAACCCGAATGACAATCCGGTCGTCAAGAAGATCGCCAGCGAGTTCTCGGTGTCCAAAATCGATCCTGACTCGGGGTCGATGGTTGCGGTGCCGGGGATACCGGCAGATAAGTTCCCCTCGCCTTACGCAAACGCCATTGCCGCTGCTGTAGCCAATGGCGGGGCTGTGCCGCCGGATCTTTCGGTTATCGTGAAAGCGCGAAATGGCGGAGCAGGTTATGTTTATTCCCTTCTTCAGGGCTATAAGACCCCGCCTGAAGGTCTGAATGTTACGCCAGGTCAGCATTATAATGCTTATTTTCATGGAGACACGGCCAGCCAGTGGGTAGGGAAAGATCCGCGGGACAAGCCCTATGGCGGGTTCCTTGCCATGGCGTCCCCCCTGCAGAACCTTGATATCCGTCTGCAGCGTGACTGCGTCGAGGGAGCCGAGGGCGGCGCCTCGTGCGACCAGAACACTTTTGATGACGGCAAGCCGACAACGATCGAACAGCAGGCGCATGACGTTGCTGTCTTTCTCGCCTGGGCAAGCGATCCGAAAACCGAGGCGCGTAAGCAGCTTGGGGTCGCAGTAATCCCCTTCCTGTTCCTCCTCGCTATCCTTGCCTTCCTGTCTTACCGGCAGATCTGGCGTAACGTGGAACACTGAGGCCAGCCGGCTCTTTGCACTCAGTCTGTCCACGCGGGCGTCTGAGGGCGGTTTGGACGAACCTCGAGGGCGATAGCCTGGGCCAGTGTCAGCCGGGGCACAATCTGCAATGGACCTTGGTTGCTGCGGGTCCTGATACCTTCGACTACGCCAGCTTAGGGCGGACAGGTAAGTTTAGTTGAGACCAAGGGTCCCTGGCCGTGAAGGCCGCCCCGATGGCTGCTGTTCAGTTTACTTTGGGTGAGCTCTTTCCTGGGCGGGCTTGGCTGGCCGTTCATCCGGGGTCGTTTAAGGCTGCGCCAGAAGGGGAGGGAGGGTCTTATCCTTCCTGGCCATTTGCCTGCGCCTGACAAGATGCTGCTTGATCCTCAAGGCTGGCCCGGGTCTTCTGTTCTGCTTAGATTGGCGCTGGCGCTTAAGGCCGGCTTCTCGACAGGCTGCTCATGACCACATGGACCCTGGGTATAATCGGCGGATCCGGTCTCTACCAGGCGCCTGGCGTGACCGACGGGCGATGGGAGCCGATCACCTCACCGTGGGGGCAGCCGTCTGATCACGTCTTTCGCGGTCGCATGGGTCAGACAGAGGTTGTGTTTATGCCGCGTCATGGCCGGGGACACCGTATTGGCCCCAGCGCCATCAATTATCGTGCGAACATCGACGTCATGAAGCGGGCTGGCTGTACAGATCTGATATCGATGTCTGCATGCGGCTCGCTGAAGGAAGCCTACGCTCCTGGTGATTTTGTTATCGTGGATCAGTTTATCGACCGCACGACGAGCCGTGAGAGCAGCTTTTTCGGCGACGGCTTGGTGGCTCATGTATCAATGGCTGCTCCGATCGCCTCCCGCCTTGCTGCGTTCGCGGCCGAGGAGGCTGGGAGCCTTGGCGTCACCACTCATCGCGGTGGGGTCTACCTCGCTATGGAGGGTCCTCAGTTCTCATCGCGGGCCGAGTCTTTACTGTACAGATCCTGGGGCTGCGATGTGATCGGCATGACCAATATGCCCGAGGCAAAACTCGCTCGTGAAGCTGAGTTACCCTACGCCACTGTCGCAATGATAACAGATTATGATTGCTGGCGCTCCGAGGGCGAGGCGGTCGAAGCGGCCGATGTCATACGGGTGCTCAACAACAATGCCGAACAGGCTCAGGCGCTTATAACACGCATTGCAGGGCGCATGTCCGGGATTCCGCGAACACCCGATCCGGATGGCATTGATACCTGTCTTGATGGCGCCATCATAACGCCGTCAGCCTATCGTGATGTTTCTGCGATTGCACGGCTTGATGCGATTGCCGGACGCGTGTTGCGGTCTTGACCCGTCATGTCAGGTCAGTTTGCGGACGGCCCGGCGAACAGGATATCGGTCAATGATACCTGACAACTTTCTTCTCTTCATGGTGCTGACAACGTTCGTCAGCATGGCGCCAGGTCCGAACGTCATGTTCATCATGTCTCAGGCGGCGCTGCGCGGGCGGCGCGCCGGGATTATGGCGGGTTTTGGAATACAGATCGCCAATCTCATATATTTTGCACTTACGGCGCTTGGTCTTGGCGTTCTTATGCAGACTTCGGAGCTGGCTTTCTTTGTGGTCAAGTGGGCCGGGGCGGGGTGCCTGGCGATCATAGGTCTCGCGGCGGTCACGCGCTCCTTTAAGCCGGAGCCTGTTTTTGATCCGGCACAGCCTTCGCCGGTCATCGCAGTCGGTCGCGGCGCCTTTCGCGATGGTCTCATGATCGGATTTGGCAATCCGAAGACAATCTTCTGGTTTATGGTCTTTCTTCCCCAGTTCATAAACGCGCAAGGCAATGTCCTTCTTCAGACGATGATCCTGGGAACGGTCGGCGCCATTATTGATCTTGCTATGCAGTGGATGTTCACCCATCTGGGCGGTCGGCTGTCTCCGCTGCTGGGCAACAGGGACATCAGGAAGTGGTTTGAGCGCGGGGTCGGGCTTGTGTTTATCATGCTCGCTATTCTCGTTGTCGTGACCTTCCATCAATCGAGCCATTAGGGGAGTGGAAGGCTGCATGCCTAAGCCGGCTTCAGGCGGTAGCGTCAGTCGGCGCCAAGGCGTCCGCGAGGCGTCGGATGCTGAACAGGTGTGTCTTGCCGTTTAGAATTGACCGGACGGCACGGCTCCGTAGCGACACATGATGAAGGCCAGCCTATAGACCGCCCACGCTTTGACGTACACAAGGAGAGAGATATGACGCTGCCGCGTCTGCATATCGGGGACCGTAACTACTCTTCCTGGAGCATGCGGCCATGGCTCGCGCTCCGGCATGGCGGCATCGCTTTTGAAGAGGTTCAGCATGCTCTGCCCGAGGTCGGCGGAAAACCTTCATTCGGTGCAGTTTCTCCGACTGGCCGCGTTCCAGCCCTCGATCTCGGCGGTGGCGTCGTTCTTGTCGAAAGCATCGCCATCTGCGAGTGGGCGGCTGAGCAGGAGCCAGCCCTGTGGCCGGCGGATCCTCAGGCGCGCGCCCTGGCCCGGAGCGCTGCAGCCATCATGCACGCCGGTTTCGCCAACCTGCGGGCAGATGCGCCGATGAATATCCGGCGTCGTACCGATGCAGGTCGAATGACGCCCGAAGGGCTGGAGGACGCGGGTCGTGTCGACACGTTATGGCGAGACTGCCTGATGCGCTCAGGGGGACCTTTCCTCTTCGGCAGGTGGTCTGTCGCCGACGCTATGTATGCGCCGGTTATCACCCGCTTCGTGACCTATGCCATACCCCGGTCCGGTGATGCTCAGGTTTACATCAACACGATGTGGGCTGATCCCCATTTCGCATCCTGGGTAAAAGAGGCTGAGACAGAGACCCGAACGCTTCCAAGGACGGACCGGGCATGATGTCTCATGCGCCTTACTCGGCCTTAATCATCACGGGGGGGCCATATCCCAGACCATTCAGGCGCTGGGCCTGACTTGCCGCGTCGCCTACGATGACGATGTACATCGTCTCCGGCGTGATCAGGCGCTTCGTAAGGCTCCGGACTTTTTCAAGGGTTAAATTGTTTAAGGCGGCGCTCTCCGCGGAGACATAGTCCGACGCAAGACCATAGTCTCCGATATTGGCCAGCATGCCCATCTTCGCATTCAGGCTCTCAAAGGATCTCGCGCGAGCCTTGGACAGGGACGTCCGGGTCAGTTCGAGGTCTTCTGGAGTAAACGTGTCCCCGTAATCCCGGACAATGTCGCGCATCAGCATTGCCGCCTCAAGGGTTACATTCGACCGGACAGGGCTGAAGACACGAAACTCGCCGGATCCGCCTGCTCCCAGAAAGCGCGACTGGACCCCGTAAGTATATCCCTTGCCCTCGCGCACCTCCTGTGTCAGGCGCGAGGCGAAGCCGCCTCCGCCGAGGATAAAGTTCACAGCCGTCGCCGGATAGAACTCCGGGTCAGCGCGCGCGGGACCGGGATTAGAAAACAGGATGACCGACTGCTTTGCCCCGGGTACGTCATAAAAATAGACACGGGCTGGTCCCGGAGGCGAGGGGCGTGGCATCATCACGGGATCGGCTGAACCCGCGGCCCAGGATCTCTCGAGGCTGGCAAGCGCCTTAAGCGCGTCAGCCTGAGTGACTGCTCCTGCAATTCGCAGGCGGGCGTTCGAGGGATACAGCCCGGCGGTATGAAAGGCCTGGAGGTCTGCTGGCTGAAAAGATGCAACGCTTGTTTCAGACCCCAGGGGGTTCGTACCAAGAATATGATTTTCACCCCACGTCAGCCGGCTGAGAACACGCTCGGCTATGATGTCAGGCTCTGCACGCTCTGCCTGTATCTGGGCCGTCACAGCGGCCTTAACGAGATCGAGCTCTGCAGGATCCCAGCGTGGGTTCAGGAGCATCTCTTCAACCAGAGCCATCGTCGCAGAGAAATTACGCGCCAGCGTATTCCCAGAGATGTAGATACGCTCACTACCCGCCGTCACGCTAAGTTGCGCGCCCAGGGACTTCAGTGCGTTCTCGAACTCTGCCCGGGTTTTACCCGCCGTGCCACGGGGCAGCATTTCTGCAGTGACGTTGGCCAGCCCGGGGTGGGCTTTAGTCTCTCGCAGTCGGCCGCCATCAATCGCAAGTTCGAATGCAACCAGCGGCAGTTCTTCCACCTCTATTCCAGATACAGCGAGGCCATTTGACAACTTATCGGTCCAGGGAGACGGCGGATTGACGACGGGAGGCGCACCGAAAGGCGGTTCGACAGATCTGTCAAAGCTCGAGGGTGTTTTAGATGGCTGAGCGGAGCGGTCGGCTGCGGCGTCGATCGGCTGCTCTGCGCCCTGGACGATCGGCTCCTCGATCACTCGGGCGACTGTCGAGCCATCAAGGGCAAGCTGAGGCTGGCCTCTCGGTACAAAGCTCGCCGCCAGATGGGGCTTGTTGTCGACCCAGGACGCAAAGACCCGCATCACATCATCGGCCGATACAGCGCGAAGGCGCGCCAGATCTTCATCGACGACGTCTGCACGGCCGAGCAGCCCGTCATAGCGGGCCAGGGCGGCAGCCTTCCCATTCACTGTGCCAAGCCTTGCCAGAAACTGCGCTTCAGCGACGGCCTTGACCCTCTGAAGCGCTTCAGTATCGACCCCTGCTGTTCTGAATTCGTCAAGGCCTGCCTCGATGGCCGCCTGAACCTTGTCGAGATCAACACCCTCGAATGCAGTCACAGAAACGCCCATGATCCCTGCAAGCTGTGCGTCGTCCATCACGGCAGCAACCTCGCCAGCGAGTTTGCCATCTTCAACGACTGTCTTGTTGAGCGGCGCGTCGCGACCGTCGGTCAGAAGTTCGAGCATAACCATTGCAGGCCAGACATCCTCGTCCATTGCCGGGGGGCCAGGCCAGGCGATGGTCAGCTGGGGCAGTCGTGCGAAGTTGTCCTCATGAAGCAGCTTAACTGTCCCTGCCAGTGGAGCCGGGCGGGGGGCAGGACGCTCAACAGCCTCCCCCCTGGGAATGTCACTGAAGTACTTCTCCGCCCATAATCTGGCCTGAGCCGGATCGAAGTCGCCAGAGAGAACGAGCGTCGCGTTGTTGGGGACATACCAACGCCGGTGAAAGCTGCGTACGTCATCAAGCGTAGCCGCATCGAGGTCCGCCAGAGAGCCAATGACCGGCCAGCTGTAGGGGTGATCAGGGGGAAAAAGAGTTTCTGAGATAACTGTATAGAGGTGCCCGTAGGGCCGGTTATCCACACTCTGCCGCTTTTCATTTTTGACGACCTGCTTCTCCTTTTCGAGGACGGCAGGTGTGACCGTGTTGATGAAGTAGCCAAGCTTGTCCGCCTCCGCCCAGATCATTTTTTCCAGAGCATCGCTCGGGACGGTCTGAAGATAGACAGTCTGGTCGTTGTTTGTGAAACCGTTCGCGCCAGAACCGCCGACACGGGCGCTGAGCCTGTCGAGCCCTCCAGGTCCGAGATTTTCCGAGTCGAGAAAAAAGAGATGCTCAAACATGTGAGCGAATCCTGTGCGGCCGGGTGTTTCACGGGCCGACCCGGCGTGGGCCGCCAGAGCGACGGCGACGACGGGATCAGAACGGTCGACGTTGAGTACGACCCTGAGCCCGTTCTCAAGTTCAAACGTCTCTACAGGCGCAAGCGAGCTGTCTGTCGCGGACGGCGCGCCGGCTGAACACGACCCTGCTATCAGGCCAACAACCAGGGCTAATGCTGACCTTACGATGGACTTCATCCGACCTGCTCCCGGCAAACCGCAGAAGAACACCATGAGGCTGGTCTCAGGTCAAATCCGCCTGCTCTCTCTTCCTTTCAGAAGAACCGGTAGGACAAGAACACTCCCAAAGACCCCTGATGCTCCGAGCCCCTCAGACGGACCAGAGGACTGGCGGACGCATCACCATTCAGCTGATCATATCCGGCGATCGCAACGGCCGACCAGAGCCCGTCAGCCGTCAGTGGGATGATGGCGGTGGCTCCCACGCCGTAGGCATACAGCCCGCCATCCGTCTCAAAGACCGGCAGTCCTGACGGGGGCGATTGCGAGGGCGTCACGCCAAAGTATGCGCTCGTAAAACGCTTGTCGGCAAAGCGTATCCGTGGCCCGACTGACCAGATCACCGGTGGTCCGAAAAGGGTGTTGCGTCCCGTCCATCTGACACCCAGATCGGCGGTGAACCCTTTGTGCCCGCTGACCGCCTGACGGGCTTCTGCGCTGACCTCGAGCGATCCGGTACGATAGGTCAGAAAACCACCCAACTCGACGCTTGCGCCAACATCGCCGAGGCCAACAAGATCCCTGGTGTCCTCCCCGCTGACGGCGAAGGGCTGATCACCGTCCTCCTCGCGCGAGAACCGGATACGCGCAATGGGGCCGGCGACTACATCGCCATCATTGACGAGTTTATATCCGACCCCCTCCTGGACCGATGCAAAAAAGCGGTCGCCATAGGCCACCTGTATGTTGGGAAGCAGAGACAGGCGTGTCTCATCATCTCCCTCATAGGCAGGCGAATGCAGCGATCCGGCGCCCATGGTAAGGCTCCAGCCATCCGATGACGGGCGCTCCTGAGTGAGGCCAGCGGGTGCGCCATACGCTAAAGCCAAAACAAAACCCACGGACAGACGCATGATACCTCTCTGTGCACAGCGTCCCATACGCTGGCATCTGATAGCCGGATCGACCCGGCTCTCGTTGTCTTTCCCTGATCACGAACATGTTCTACTTGGAGTGAACAGACACGGGGTGCATGTCATGGACCTGAAGGACGCCATACGTACGATTCCGGATTTTCCGAAAGCCGGTATTCAGTTCCGGGATGTGACCACTCTTATGGGCAATCCGCGTGCTTTCCGGCAGGCGGTTGACCAGCTCGTTCAGCCCTATGCCGGTTCCAAAATCGACAAGGTCGCCGGGATCGAGGCGCGCGGCTTCATTCTGGGCGGAGCGGTCGCCCATCAGCTGTCTGCGGGGTTTGTGCCGCTGCGCAAGAAGGGAAAGCTCCCTCACCACGTGATTACCGAGAGCTATGAGCTCGAGTATGGCGTCGACGCCATGGAAATGCACACGGACGCCATTTCTCCGGGCGACCGTGTGCTCCTCGTTGATGATCTGATTGCAACTGGCGGCACCGCCCTCGCCGCAGTGAAGCTGCTGCGCAAAGCCGGCGCCAAGATCGCCGGGGCCGCCTTTCTTGTGTGCCTTCCTGAGCTGCAGGGGGATTCGAGGCTGGCAGAGCAGGGCATTGATGTGAGCTATCTTGTCTGGTTCGCTGGACACTGAGCGGCATCCTGCGGCTCGATCCTTGAACACTGGCCCGGAGAGGGCGCTCCTCCAGTATCCGGCGATGGCGAGGCCGCCCGCGCCGGGAGCCGCGGTCCTCAGTTCCTCCGGTTTCCGGCCGCCGGCTGGCGGGGCGCTGCTCTGGGGTTTTCACAGGGTGAGGCCACGGCGGCGACACTCGACTTTCCGACCGGATGAGAGAGCCTTGCCCCCCGGTTATCGTTAACGCGGCTTCCGCCCCGGGACGGCTGGTCGGGGCGGCGGCGGGGAGGGTCCACTCAGCGGCGGAGGGCATTGACCCCGGACGCCCGGACAGCCACCTATGTGGCTCTTGACGCAAGTGGAGCCTGCATGACGAATCGCCCTGAATTCCTTCGCCTCGACGAAGACGGTGAGGACGACGCCCCAGAGGCGAAAAAGGAGGAATCAGCCTCTTCACTGATGGAGAAGGCGCTTTTTGACTCCCGGACAATTCTTCTGACCGGCGAGATCAATGATAAGGCCGCCAGGTCGGTCAGCGCTCAGCTGCTCGCCTATTCGGCCGTGAGCGACAAACCCATCCTGCTGGTCCTGTCCTCTCCCGGCGGGCACGTCGAAAGCGGCGACATGATCCATGACATGATCCGCTTTGTGCGCGCGCCGGTGAAGATTCTCGGAACCGGATGGTGCGCCTCGGCGGGTGCGCTGATTTTTGCCGCCGGCAAAAAGGAAAATCGTTTTTGTCTGCCGAATACGCGCTTCCTTCTCCATGAACCGCGTGGCGGTGTCGGCGGTCAGGCCTCGGATGTCGAGATCCAGGCCCGCGAGATCATCAAGATGCGTGAACGCCTCAACCGGATCTTTGCTGAAGCCACTGGCCAGCCGGTTGAGCAGATAAAAAAGGATACCGATCGGGATTACTGGATGAGCGCGCAGGAGGCCCTTGCCTATGGCCTTGTCGGAAAGATCGTAACGTCGCACGCCGATATCGTCTGAGGCATAGTCGCGTGCGCTTTGCCTATCGCGCAGAGCTTTGGCGGTACCGGTAAGAAGGATGGGGACACGCACCTTTCAGGCGCTCCGCGGATGGGCTGGCTGGGGATGGGGTGGCTGGCGACGGTACGCGCCAGCTGTTCTGTCCGCGGCGTTCCACGGGCTGTGTCTGCTGGTTGTGTGGTCTGTCGCTGTTCCTGATCAGCCTGAGGCGGTTCCCCACCGCCTCACAGATCGTCTGTCTGTAGAGCTGATCAGTGAGCCGCCGCCCGACAGCGCGCCTGGTCTGGCGGGTTCGGCAGTGGTCTCCGTTCGGGTTCCGCTCGAAACGGACAGGGCAAGACGGCCAGCAGACGGCCCCCGGACCGTCCAGGGCGCCGGGGAGGTCCCATCTGCGGCGGATGCGTCCGAGGCAGGGGACGGTGTCTTCCTCCCGCCCTCCCTTGTGGGGCCATCGGGCCCTGCCGGTCTACGGTCGGTTATGGGGCAGACGCCCTGTGCGGATCTTCCACGGCAGCTGAGGCCAGCGGAGTGCAATTCCGAACTGGCCGCCAGGGTCGGGCCTATGGACAGTCTGCTGCCGCGTCCCCGGGCGGATCTGGCTCAGCACTTCGGAGCCTTCATGCCGTCATGCCCCTATCGCGTCGGCTGTGGGCCCGCCTTCCCCGGGACCGTCAATGGCTCTCAGTCTGCCGGTCGGGCATCGCCCGGTTCGGCCGGAGACCGTGGAGCAGGGACCCCCAATGCGGGCGGAGCCGCAGGGCTTGGAGGCCTGCATGACAGTGTTGGGCGGCTGGGCTTCAATCCAGACCATACCGACCCGGGATTCGGAGATTAGTCAAAGATATCAAAGAGGTCGAATCCGCGACGCCGCTTGCCTCCGCGGCGGTGATAGTCGTCGTCATCGTCATCCCCATCGTAACGATAACGCTTTCGTTCATCATCATACCGGTGACTGCGCTTCCAGCCGTCCGGGTCGCGCTCAAAGCTCTTCACCTCTTCCTGGAACCGGCGATGCGCCTGGACGGACTTTTCTGACTCCTCGCGCTCTGCAACCAGAAGCTTGTCAAGTTCGCCACGGTCCAGCCAGACGCCCTTGCAAGTCGGGCATATGTCAATGTCCACGCCCTCGCGCTGGATCTTCTGCATCTGTGTATTGTCATTGGGGCAGATAAAAATCGGCACGGACCCTCTCCGGATGTATGGCCTAGGGAGGAAGTGGGCGCTGAGGGACCAAAAGACAAGTTCATCCGAAACTGGGGAGGTGCTAACGCCTTCATCAGCAGAACACAGGGGTCGTGTCTGAACTATCGCCATGCTTTTCACGCGGGAAATTTCGCAGATGTGGTCAAGCACGTGGCGCTCGCCCTGTGCCTGGAACGGTTGAACGCCAAGCCAGCCCCGTATCGCTACATCGATACCCACGCCGGTATCGGAAGATATGATCTTCACTCCGAAGAGGCTGAGCGTAGCCCGGAGTGGAAGGATGGCGTCGGCCGTGTCTGTAATGTCAGCTCTGCTATGCCCGCGGCTGTTCAGGCTGCCCTGGCGCCCTGGCTGCGTGTCCTCGACGGGATGAACACGGGAGTGCTCCAGTGTTATCCCGGATCGCCGCTGATTGCGCAGCGCATGATGCGTCTGGCTGACGCTCTTCGTTTCTGCGAGCTGCATCAGGGAAGTTCTGACCTGCTGGCTCAGGCGATTGGTCCCGACCGCAGGGTCAAGATTGAACAACGCGACGGGTTCGAGGCCCTCATTGCTTTTCTTCCGCCACCCGAGCGGCGCGGTCTGGTCCTGATTGATCCGCCGTTTGAGGCGGGGACATCGGTGTCTAAGTCGGACTTTGACAGGATGCTCTCAGCGGCCCGCTCTGCGATCCGACGCTGGCCCCAGGGCACTTACATTTTCTGGCGCCCCCTCAAGGATCTCCGTCAGGTCGCCCGGTTTGATTCTGAGCTCGCTTCCCTTCTGATAGACGATGGTGGATTGCCGCCAGAGAAAGTCATCGTTGTAGATCTGTGGACGCGGGCTATCGGCGAGGGCAAACTTTCCGGCGCCGGCGTGGTGATCGTCAATCCCCCCTTCGGTATTGAAAGCCATCTTCGAATGGCTCTTCCATGGCTCAGTGAGGTCATGCGCCAGTCAGATGGCGCTGGCTGGCGACTTGAAATTCCATCACAGGCCTGCCAGCAACTATGAGCGGCGAGCGAACCAGATGGTATGGCGCGGTCCCTTGCCATTCGCCCTCGCCCGGACGGTCACTTCCTCTGTTATGAAGCCGGCAGCCCTCAACCGTCTGGCAAAGGTCGTGTCAGGGGCTGCGGACCAGACAGCGAGTATGCCACGAGGGCGTAGCGCCCGCTTTGCGGCGGCGAGGCCCCGGGCGGAGTAAAGTCCCTCATTGACTTCGCGGGTCAGTCCTGAGGGGCCATTGTCGACGTCAAGAAGGATGGCGTCATAAGCGCTGATAGCGGAGCCGATCTCTGCGGCAACGTCGCCCAATACAAGTCTGACCCGCGGATCGTCAAGACAGGCGCCTGTCATCAGGGACATCGGCCCCCTGGCCCATTCGATGACTTCCGGTACGAGCTCGGCGACAGTCAGGCGAGCGTCGTCACCGGTGCGTCTGAGCGCTGCGCGAAGAGTAAAGCCCATACCGTAACCGCCTATGAGAAGGT